>MDTB01157328.1_pt1 | contig 36257 bp, 39 predicted proteins | sample 811161 | NCBI WGS metagenome assembly MDTB01 (sample SAMN05326650, study PRJNA326480) | marine metagenome | isolation source: seawater | place: Mediterranean Sea | collected 2009 | reverse complement strand
ACTTTGTCAAAATGATATTCGGATTAAGTGTTTCGGTTGGTATCGTATTATCAATTCACTATATAATTATTCCAACTGGTTTTGGTTTATAGTTTTATTAACCAAATTGTCCGCCTGTTCTAAATCTATAGATATATTTAGGCAAAATACTTTGAACGTTGGATGGATAAATATCAAGGTCATTTAAATTTGGAAATTGTCCTGAAGCAATATTATCATATTTAAGTAATTCTACTTGATCAGGTGTAAGAAGGGGGTTTGGCATCATTTGTAAAAAATATGAATTTAATCTCGCAACACTAAAAGGGATTGGAACTAATAATCTTTTCTTTTTGATGGTTTTTAACAAAATATTTAAAAGTTCTTTAAATGAATATATAGAAGGACCACCTAATTCATATATTGTTGGTTTAAAAATATTTAATTCAATCGATCTTACTATAGCTTCAGCAACATCATTAACATAAACTGGCTCAAACTTTGTATGACCGCCACCAATCAAAGGCAGAATTGGAGAAAATTGTGCTATAGAAGCAAATGTATTAAAAAATTTATCCTCAGGTCCAAAAATAATTGATGGTCTTAAAATTATAGACGCATCAAAATTATTTATTATATTTTTTTCTCCTAAAAATTTAGACTGCATATATTTAGATGTGTGATTTTCTTTAACCCCTAAAGCGCTTATATGTATTAATTTTTTAAGATTTAACTCAGCACAAAGTTTTGCCAAAAGTTTAGTAAATTCTGAATGAAGAAATTCAAATTTTTGTTTTTTATTTTCACTCAATATTCCAACAAGGTTAATAGCTATATCTGACTTCTTTAAAATTTTTCTAATACTGTCCTCATCATAAATATTAGTTTTGATTAATTCTATTTGGCCTGGGTTTCCTAATGGTTTTAAAAATCCACTCAAATAGGGTGACCTAGTAGCTACAATGACTCTATATTCTTTTTCTGTTAATTTTCTCACCAGATGTCTGCCAAGAAAACCAGATCCACCAAATATAGTTGCTATTTTTTCATTCATAATTTATTACTTTCTATAATGGATATTAAAACACACAAAGATGATTTACCATCTGATTTAGATTTAGGCAATGAAATAGCTGTTGATACTGAAGCAATGGGACTTGAACCCAAAAGAGATCCCTTGACCTTAGTGCAAATTTCATCAGGTAATCAAGATTGTCACATCATTCAATTAGATAGAAAAAATTATAAAGCAAAAAATCTAGTGGCAATATTAGAAAACCCTTCAGTTAAAAAAATTTTTCATTATGCGAGATTTGATGTTGCTGTATTAAAACATTTCCTAAAAGCAAATACACAAAATATTTTTTGTACTAAGGTTGCTTCAAAAATTGCCAGAACTTATACAGACAAACATGGTCTTAAAGATCTTGTAAAAGAAATTATTGGTGTGGATATGTCAAAACAAATGCAAAGTTCAGATTGGGGTGCTGAAAATTTATCTGAAAAACAATTAAAATATGCAGCTAGTGACGTAATTTATTTACATAAAATTAAAGCAGAATTAAATAAAATGTTAATTAGAGAAAATAGAATAAGTCTTTTAAATAATTGCTTAAAATTTATTGAAACTAGAGTTGATCTTGATTTGGCTGATTATAGAAATGATATATTTTCACACTAAGTAATATGAAACAAAAAAACTATATTAAAATTGCAAAAGATGTCATTGCAGAAGAAATATTAGCTTTAAAGAAATTAAATAGTAGTTTTGATAAATCTTTTTTAAAAGCTATAGAGCTTATTGGTCAATGCAAAGGTAAAGTTATATTAGCTGGTATTGGAAAAAGTGGGTTGATTTCAAGAAAAATTTCTGCAACCTTAAGTAGTGTTTCAATACCTTCCTTTTATCTTCATCCCAGTGAAGCATCTCATGGAGATCTTGGGCAAATAACTAAACAGGACATTTTAATAATTTTAAGTTACAGCGGTGAGACTGAAGAACTAAAACATATCATTAATTATGCTAATAGATTTTCAATTAAAATTGTAGGTGTAGCCTCAAAAGAAAATAGTCTCTTATTAAAATCTAGTAATATAAAAATAATTTTACCAAAAGTTAAAGAAGCTGGAATAGCAAATCTAGCTCCAACATCTTCCACTACAACAATGATTGCTTTTGGGGATGCCTTAGCAGTTGCATTAATGCATAAAACAAAATTTACGAAAGATAAATTTAAAATTTTTCATCCATCTGGATCATTAGCTAAAATTTTAATTACTGCTAAAGATCTTATGATAAAAGGAACAAACCTTCCAATTGTGAGTCAAAATTTAAAAATGGATGAAGCTATCAATGTAATGTCCAAAAAAAAATTAGGTTGTTTAGTAGTTAAAGATAATAAGAAAAAGGTTGTTGGTCTAATTACAGATGGCGATTTAAGAAGAAAAAACAAAAATAATCTTTTACAAAAAAAAGTTAAAGATATTATGACAATAAATCCAAAATATATTAATGAAAGTATGTTGGCAGTCAAAGCTCTTGATATAATGAATAAAAAAAAAATAACTTCTCTTTTAGTTTCGAGTGATAAAGATCATAAAAATAAAAATAAAAAATTTAAAATAAAAGGCTTGTTACATATTCATGCTTTGCTTCAACAAGGTATTAAGTGATTAAATTTAATAAAAAACAATTTTTATTGCTTATATTTGGCATAGTTTTAGTTATTGTTACTTATTTGATTTATCCTAAAAATAATCAAATTGTTGAAGAAAAAGATTTAGACTCAAACATTGCTGAAACAGAAAACACTTTTGAAAACATTTCATATACTGGTTTTGATAAAAAAGGAAATACTTATGAAATTGGTTCAAAATTTGCTGAGATCAAATCAGAAGATCCAGATATAACATTGATGAAAGAAGTAACTGCTTATATTTATATTGGAGACAGAACAGTCATGATTACAAGTGACTTTGGTTCCTACGATAAAGCTAAACAGGACATGCTTTTTAGCCAAAATGTAGAAATGATTGAAGGGCTAAACACTACAAATTCTGATAATTTAGATATTATTAATACAGAAAATTATGTAACAATTTATAATAATGTATTTTTTAAAAATGAAGAATCTTCGGGACAGGCTGATAAAGTTGAGGTAGATTTGACTACAAGAAAATCTAAAATTTCAATGTATGAAAGTGACGAAAGGATACAAGTAAGTTTAAAAAGATGAGCAATAGACCAAAAAAATTTATAATCAAATCTTTTAAATCAAAACCAATTCTAACAGTAAAAAATATATCTAAATCAATAGATAAAAGATTGATACTAAGAAAAATCGATTTTAATATAAACCCTGGTGAGATTTTTGGACTACTCGGGCCCAATGGTGCAGGAAAATCAGTTACTTTCAATGTTTTACTTGGAATAATGAGAGCGGATACTGGTGATGTTTATGTAAGCGGAAAAGGAATAAGCGATTTACCAATCCATGAACGTGCAAAAAAATTTAAGATTGGGTACATTCCTCAAAATGATAGTGTGTTCAGAGGTTTAAATTGTGAAGATAATTTGAAAGCCATTGCTGAAATTTCTATAAAAGATAAAAAACAACAAGAAGATAAAATTGAACAACTTTTATCTGAGTTTAGCTTAACACATCTTAAAAAAATAAATGCTGACAATTTATCTGGGGGAGAAAGAAAAAAACTTGTAATTGCAAGAGCATTAATCAATGACCCAAAAATACTTTTAATGGATGAGCCTTATGGAGCTGTTGACCCAATTAATTTAGAGGTTATTAAAAGTATAATAGTAAATCTTCAAAAAAAAGGTGTTTCTGTTTTACTCACAGATCACTCTGCACAAAATGTTTTATCAATTGTTGATAGATGTTCAATTATATCAGATGGTCAAATTATAACTAGTGGAACACCATCAGAAATTATCAATGATAGTAAAGCTAAGAAATTATATTTTGGTGAAAATTTCAATATCTAAATAATAGATAAAATGACAAAAAGTTTTTCTATTTTAATAAATAAAAAAATAAAAAAGTTTAATAAAGTAATACATGTCGATGGTGACAAATCTATTAGTCATAGATTCTTTCTTATAGCAAGCCAAGCTTGTGGCATATCTAAAGCTTTAGGTATTTTAGAATCTGAAGATGTGCTTCATACAATAAATTCATTAAAAAAATTAGGTGTAAAAATATTAAAAAAAAGAGGTCATTTTTTAGTTTATGGCAATGGATTAAGTTCTTTTAAAACTAAAAATAAACTTTCAATTAACTGTGGAAATTCTGGAACTTTAGCTAGACTAATTGTGGGACTTTTAGTTTCATACCCTAATAAATTTAAAATTTTTGGAGACAAGTCTTTAAATAAAAGACCTATGGATAGAGTTATTTTACCCTTAGAAAAATTTGGTATGAATTTTCAAACTACTAAAAAAAGAACAATGCCAATAATTTTATCTGGGAGCAATATGCCAATCCCAATCAGTCATGAAGAAAAAATAGGTTCCGCGCAAGTAAAAAGCTCTATTATTTTTGCAGCTTTAAATACACCAGGTATTACTAAAATTAAAGAATTTTACCCATCAAGAAATCATACCGAAAATATGTTGAAATATGCTGGTGCAAATTTAAAAATAAAGAAAATTAATCAGCATAATTTAATATCAATTACCGGCCAAAAAGATTTTAAATCATTTAATTTGTCTATCCCAGGTGATATTTCTTCTGCAGCTTTTTTTATCGCAATAACTTTATTAGGCTATAAATCAAAAATTAAAATTAAAAATGTTAATATTAATTCTACTAGAAATGGAATTATTGAAATTTTGATAAAAATGAAAGCTAATATAAAAATTATTAATATTAAAAATATTTGTGGTGAAAAAGTTGGAGACATAATCGTTAAAAGTAGCAAACTAAAATCTATCAACTGTCCAAAAAACTTAGTACCCAAAACTATTGATGAATTTCCAATTTTAATGGTTGTAGCTGCTCGTGCAGCAGGCATTTCAACTTTTTCTGGATTAAAAGAATTAAATAAGAAGGAAAGCCCTAGGTTAAATTTAATAAATAAGATATTTAAACAAGTAGGAGTCAAAACTAAACTAAAAAATGATTCTATAAAAATTTATGGTAACCCTAATCTTGATTTAAAAAAATCTTATAAAATAGATAGCATGTATGATCACAGAATCGCAATGTCTATATTTTGTTTAGCACAAACTTGTGGTGGAAATTTTAATATTTTAAAATCTCATTCTATAAATACTAGTTTTCCAAGTTTTTTAGATTTAATGAAAAAAATTGGAGCAAAATATGAATCTATTTAAAAATGTAAAAATATTAATTGCTGCTGATGGTGGTGCAGCTTCTGGTAAAACAACTGGATCAAAACAACTTAGTAAAAATTTTGGTTTAAAATTACTTTCTTCTGGTTTGCTTTATAGGTATGTGAGTCTTAGACTGCTTTCAAATAAAAAAAAAATTAATAAAAAAACTTTTATAACTAAAATAACTAAGAATATTTCTTTAAAACAATTAAAAAACAAAAAATTGTTTGATCCTGAGGTCACCAAATACTCTGCAGTAATAGCAAAATCTAAAATGATACGATTGTCTTTAAGAAAATTTCAAAAAAATTTTGCAAAACAACAAAGAGTTTGCATAGAAGGTAGGGATATTGGTACAGTCATATGCCCAAAAGCTGATATTAAACTTTTCTTTAAATGTTCCTTAAATGTAAGGGCATTAAGGAGATTAAAGGAATATCGAAAGAATAATAAAAAAATTTCACTAAATGAGGTCAAAAAATCGCTAAAAACAAGAGATTATCATGATTCTACAAGAAAAATATCTGCTTTAAAAATAGCTAAAGATTCGATAGTAGTAGACACCACAAAATTAAATAAAAAAGAAATGGAGAAAAAATTAGTTAATATAGTAAGAAGAAAATTAATAAATAAGTATGGATGATCTAAACAAACCTAATAGAGAAGCTCTCTCATCAAAATCAGAATTTGAAAAACTACTTGCCCAAGATCTTCAAGAAAGAAAATTTATAGAAGGAGAAATAGTTGAAGGAACTATATCTAAAGTTGATGATAAATTTTGTTTTGTAGATTTAAATTTAAGGTCTGAAGGAGCAATCCCTATAGAAGAATTTAAATTAACCAAAGAATTAGACAAAATTAAAGTAGGACAAAAAATAGATGTACTTCTCGAAAAACTTGAAAATTTTAATGGAGAGCCAGTTATAAGTAGAGAAAAAGCACGTAAGGTACGTTCGTGGAAAAAAATGGAGACAGCATTTGAAAACCAAGAACAAGTAACTGGTATGATTCTATCAAGATGCCGTGGAGGTTATGTTGTTGATGTGGAAAGTTGCTTATGTTTTCTTCCTGGAAGTCAAGTTGATTTAAAACCACTTAAAAATATTGACCACTTGATGAAAATTCCTCAAACTTTTGAATGTGTAAAATTAGATAAAAAAAGAGGCAACATCGTTGTATCCAGAAGATCTATTCTAGAGAAAAAAAGAAATGAAAGTAAAAATGAAATACTTTCAAAAATTAATGTAGGAGATGTTGTTGAGGGTGTTTGTAAAAACCTTACTGACTGGGGAGCATTTCTAGATCTTAATGGTATAGATGCATTACTTCATATTACTGACATATCATGGAGCCGTGTAAACAGACCTTCAGAATTAATTTCAGTTGGTCAAACACTTAAAGTAAAAATTACTAAGATAGATCCAGAAACTAAAAAAGTTTCAGTAGGTATTAAACAATTAACACCTGATCCGTATATAGAAACTATTAAAAACTTTGAGCTAAATAAAATTTACAAAGGTGAAGTTACTAAAATTCAACAATATGGAGTCTTTTGTAAACTTGGGGAGGGACTTGAAGGTTTAATTCACCAAAGTGAATTATCATGGACAAAAAAGAATATTGCTCCAAATCAAATTTTATCTATCTCTCAACAAATCGAAGTACAAATTATTGAAATAGATACCGACAAAAGGCGTATCTCATTGAGCTACAAAAATACTCAAGTTAACCCATGGAAGAAGTTGTTAGACAGTTCGCCAGTCGGCTCAACTGTATCTGGTCGAGTAAAAAATATTACTGACTTTGCTGTATTTATTAATATTAGCGAAACTGAAATAGATGGGATGATACATTATAAAGATTTGAGCTGGTCAGAAGATGTTGAAGAACTAAAAAAATATAATAAAAATGATGTGGTTAAAGTAAAAATTCTCGAGATAGACCAAGAAAAAGAAAAACTGCGACTTAGTGCTAAACACCTATTAAATGATCCTTTTGATTTTTATAAAGAAAAGAAAAAGGGTGATGTAATAACAGTAATAGTTAAGCAAATTATAGAAAATGGCATAAAAGTTTCTCCTAATGATAATGAAGCTATGTCAGTCATTATAAAAAAACCTCAATTAGCTGAAGCTCCAGAAAATCAAAGGCCATCAAGGTTTAATAAAGGTGACCGTGTAGATGTCTTAATAAATGAACTTGAACATTCTAAACGTAAAGTAAGTTTTTCAATTAAAGCCTTAGAACAACAAGAAACTAAAGAAGCAATCAAAAAATATAAATCCCAAGATAGTGGGGCAAAACTTGCTGATATCTTAGGAGGAGTTTTAAAGAAAAGTAAAAAATAGATTTTAATGGTAAAATCTGAGCTAGTTCAACAAATTTGCAATATATATAGCAATCTTAAATATAGAGATGTTAAGATGATGATTGATATTATTTTTAATGAAATTGAAAACGCTATGACAAAAGGTATGCATTGTGAATTTAGAGAATTTGGCACTTTTAAAGTAAAAACTAGAGAAAAAAGAGAAGCTAGGGATCCAAAAACTGGAAAAAAAATTTTAGTAGAAAAAAAAATAGTTCCTAGTTTTAAAATGTCATCACTTTTAAGATTAAAATTAAATAATATTGAAAGAAAAAGTTTACAAAATTTGTGATAATTTTTAGTTAATATGAAAAAAAATAAAATTTTTTTTGCAGTTGACACTAAAAACATTGAACAAGCTATTAAACTATCAAGTCAACTCAAACCTTATATTGCGGGAATTAAAATTGGATTAGAATTTTTTTTAGCTAATGGCCCTGAAGGAATAAGAAGAATATCAAAATTAAAAATACCAATCTTTTTAGATTTAAAACTTTTTGACATAACAAATACAGTATGTAAATCTATTGAATCATTAGATGGATTGCCTATAAATTACTTATCAATACATGTGTTAAATGGAAAAGAAACATTAATAAAAGCAAAAGAAAAAATAAAAGAATTATCTATACCATTTAAATTACTTGGTGTTACAGTGCTTACTTCATTTAATGAAAAAACTTTAAAACAACTTGGAATTAAAAATTCTATAAAAAAAGAAGTGGAAATTCTCTCAAAAATAGCTAAAGCATCTGGTTTAGATGGAATCGTATGTAGTTCTCATGAAATAAAATCAACAAAGTCTATTTGTAAAGATATGGAGATATTTACTCCTGGTATTAGAACAAGTAAAATAAAAAATGATGATCAAAAAAGAATAATGACTCCTAAAAAAGCAATTTCATTAGGTTCTGATTATCTTGTAATGGGTAGGTCAATTTCATTAGGTGATCCAATTAAAAATATAAAAAAAATATTAAACTCTATTGATTAAAAAATATTATTAATGAAAATTAAAAAAAATATTCCTTTAATTGACCAACATAACAAAAATGGATTTTGGGGTGGAAAATTTGGTGGAAATTTTATACCTGAAACTTTAAAAAAACCTGTAGAAGATCTAGAAATTTTATTTAAAAAATTAAGAAAAGATAAAAAATTTCTTAAAGAAAGAGATTACTATTTTAAAAATTGGGTTGGTGCCCCTACTCCTTTTATTAAGTTAAATAATTTAACTGAATACTTGGGTGGAGCACAAATATGGGCAAAAGTTGTCTCTGAAGCAAATGGAGGAGCTCATAAAATTTATAATGCAACTGTCCATTGTCTTATTGCTAAACGCGCAGGTAAAAAATATGTAGTTGGAGACACTGGAGCTGGGTATGCAGGTAAAATGTTGAGTATGGCTGCAAAAAAATTTGGATTAAAATGTAAAATATTTATGGGTATAAAAGATATGAACAGACAAAAACCTAATTGTGATGCTATGCGAAAAAATGGTGCCGAAATAGTCCCTGTTTATACTGGAAGTCAAACACTTGTTGATGCAGTAAGTGAGTGTATGAGATATTGGGTGTCGAATTGTGATACAACGCATATGTGTGTTGGCTCAACAGTTGGACCAAATATATTTGTTAAGATTTGTGGTTGGAGTACTTCTCAAATTTCAAAAGAACTCTTTATACAGATGAAAAAAGAATTTGGAAAAATTCCTAAGAAATTAAAGTTATATAATTGTGTTGGAGGAGGAAGCTCAAGCTTTGGGTTTTGGAATGAATTTATGCATTATAATAAAAAACAAGTTGAATTTATTGGAATTGAAGCAGGAGGACCTAAAAATTCTAAAAGACACGCAGCTCCTTTAACTTTTGGATCAAAGATTGGAGTGCTTCATGGTGCAGCGCAATACGTAAATCAAGATATTGAAGGTCAAATTGAAGAAACAGAATCTATTAGTGCGGGATTAGATTATCCTGGGGTCTCTCCATTGCATTGTTTTTTAAAAGATACAAAAAGAGCAAAATACACTTCAGCAACTGATGAAGAAGCATTAAATGCATTTAAATTAGTTTCATCTTTAGAAAAAATTAGCCCTTCGCTTGAACCCAGTCATGCATTCGCAAAAGCAATAAAAGATGCACCTAAACTTAGCAAAGATACTATCTGTTGTATTAATTCTTGTGGAGATAGTTGGAAAGACAAAGATATAATTAAAAGTAGATTAGGAAAATATAAAAGATGAGGTCAAAAATATCATTAGCTTTTAAAAAATGTAGAAAAGAAAAAAGACCTGCTCTCATTACATATACTGTTGCGGGTGATAATAATAAAGATAGATCTTTTGAAATTTTAAAATCAATCTCCAAGTATGCAGACATTTGTGAAATAGGTTTCGCTCACAATACCCCTATTGCTGATGGAGGACAAATTCAATCAAGTACTTATAGAGCATTAAAAAATGGAATAAAAATTAAAGATGTTTTTCAAATAGTAAAAAAGTTTAAAAAAACTAAAAATTCTAAACCAGTTATTTTGATGGGCTACTACAATATAATTTATCAATATGGTGAGAACAATTTTATAAATATATGTAAAAAAACTGGTGTTGATGGCTTAATTGTTGTTGATCTGCCTTATCCAGAAAACAAATATTTTGCAAAAAAATGCAAAAAAAAGAATATTGCTTTTATTCAACTTCTAGCTCCAACAACTTCAAAAAATAGAATGAAAAAAATTATAAAAGATAGTCATGAAATGTGTTACTACATTTCTATGTTAAGTACGACAGGTGGTAAATTAAAAGTTTCTCCTAAAAAAATTTTAAGCAATTATGAAAAGATCAAAAAAATAAATAAATCAAAAAATGTAGTAATTGGCTTTGGGATAACCAGTAAAACTATTTCTTCATTGAAAAAAGCAGATGGTTTGGTTGTTGGAAGTGCCTTATGTAAAGGAATTTCTGAGTCAATTAAAAAAAGACAAAATCCTGTCACAAATTTAAGTAATATGGTAAAATTATTAAAAGCAAAATTATTATGAATTGGATTTCAAAATTTATCAAACCCAAAATAAAATCTTTTTTTAAAAAAAGACCTTCTAGTGATGAAGATAGCCTTTGGATTCCTTGTGGGGGAAGTTGCCAGGAATTATTGTATAAAGAAGATCTAATTAAAAATATGTATGTCTGCAACAAATGTGAAAATCATTTAAAAATATCTAGCAAAAACCGATTTAACATGTTTTTTGATAATGGTGCGTTTGAAATCTTATCTGCTCCTAAGGCTGCAGATGATCCTTTAGATTTTGTTGACACCAAGAAATATGTTGACAGATTAAAAGATGCTAGAAAAAAAACAAATCAAAACGATGCAATAATGGTTGCCAGTGGAAAATTAAATGGAATAGTCATAACTTGTGGTGCTCAAAACTTTTCATTTATTGGTGGATCATTTGGTGCACAAAGTGGTGAAGAATTTATTAATGGAATAAATCATGCTATACAAAATAAAACGCCTTTTGTTTTTTTTAGTTGTTCAGGGGGTCAACGTATGATGGAAAGTGCTATAGCCTTACAAAATATGAGCAGAACTGTACTAGCTGTAAATGAACTTAAAAAAGAAAACTTGCCCTATATAGTTGTGATGACAAATCCAACATTTGGTGGAGTCACTGCTTCTTGGGTAATGTTAGGAGATATACTAATAGCTGAACCAAAATCAAAAATTGGCTTTTCTGGCTCAAGGGTTATTCAACAAACTATTGGCGAATCTTTACCCGAAGGGTTTCAAACGGCAGAATATATTTTTGAGCACGGCGGATGTGATATGGTTGTTTCAAGAAAAAATTTAAGAAATGAGATAGGTTCATTGCTTTCAATTCTATTGAAGAAAAGAGAATTCAAAGCTATAAACGAAAACGAAAATGTCAATACTATCAACGAACCTTTATCTAAAGTTACAAAAGCAATATAGTAGAAAAATTAATCTTAATTTAAAAAGAGTAAATCTAGCTCTTGAAAAGTTAGGTCAAATTCAAAAAAAAATTAAAAATCCAATCAATATTATTGGTAGTGATGGAAAATATTCAACATTAAGATCTTTACAATTTATAATTGAACAAAATAATCAGCAAGTTACTACTTTTACTAGTCCACATCTTTATGATGTAAGACATCGTTTTTGGTTAAAGAATAGATTTATCAAAATAAATGAAATTAAAAAAAATATTAATTTAATTAAAAAACTTAAAATCAAATTAACTTTGTTTGAAGTTCTTACACTTGTATATTTTTTAACTGCTTCAAAATTAAAAAATGTGTCTTATTCGTTATGTGAAAGTGGTTTGCTTTTTAAAGGAGATTCCACTCGCGTTTGGAATGAACCCAGATGTCAAATTATAACAAACATTAATAAACAGCACCTGGAGTGGGTTAAGCCAAAAACTTTAAGAGAAATTTGTTTACAAAAAGTAGGATATTTAAGCAAAAAAACTACTATTTATGTTGGAAAACAAAATTCTAAAACAATGAAAATAATTAAAAGTATTTTAAAAAACAATCCAAGTAAGAAAAAATTTTATGGTAAAGACTGGACTTTAAAAAAAAAGGAGAAAAATATAATTTACAAGGATAAATTAGGAAAATTAAAATTAAAGTCAAAAAATATTTTAAGTGATGGTATTTGGGACAATGTTGGACTTGCGATTAAAGTAGCAAGAGATTTTAAAATACCAAATAGAGCTATTCTTAAAGCTATTCCTAAAATGTGGTTTGAGGGCAGAATGCAATATATCAACAAAGGTAAACTTAAAAAAATTTTGTATTCTAATGAAAAATTACTAATTGATGGATCTCATTCTGAAACTAGTGCAAAAAATTTAATTTCTTATTTAAAAAACCAAAATGAAGAAATATATGGAATTTTAGGTATTCAATCACATAAAGAGCCTGAAAAATTTATAAAACAATTTAAGAAAACTTTTAAAAAGATAATTGCTATAAATATTCCAGGTGAGCCTAATTCTTGTGACCCTAAAAAAATAAAGAAAATTTTAGATAAATATAATATTAAATCTGATACTGCTCCGAGTATTCATTCCGCTTTAAAAAAAATATCAAATAAGAAGAAAAAAATTTTATGTTGTTTTGGATCTTTATACCTATGTGGAAAAATTTTAAGTTTAAATTAAATATTTTCTTTAATCCAAGAAACAATATTTGCTTTTGTTGTTGCTCCAACCTTAGTCGCTTTTAATTCTCCTCCAACAAAAAGAAGCATTGTTGGTATACCTCGCACACCATAAGCAGTTGGCTGATTGGGATTTTGATCTATATTATGCTTTGCAATATCTATTTGATCTTTCATTTCGTTAGATATTTCTTCAAGAATCGGTCCTATTTGTTTACACGGACCACACCATTCTGCCCAGAAATCTACTATTGTTGGTTTATTAGCCTTTAAAACTTCTAATTCAAAATTCTCATCTGTTACATTTTTAGTGGGCATAATATTGTTTAATTTATTAATTTTATAATCAATGTCAACTGGTCATTTCGTATTTTTTAGCAAGTTCTTCTATAAAAATATTTATCTGGTCAAGAAAATTTAGTTTATCTTTATCATCTTTAAATTTATTTCTTAATGTATCGATTTCTGAATATGTTCTAGGAATAGTATTCCAATTTTCTTTATTTGTACTTAAAACTCTTGCTGAAACTTCTTTGTGTATACTGTCATATTCATCCTGAGGTAAAGACTCTGGGCTTTCTTCATAAAGAATCTTTTTTCCAAAATATCTCAACCTTTGATCTTTAAACTTCTGTAATACTAAAAATTTTTCTTTCCAATCAGCTTTATGAAAAGATGGCATGATTGCATTATCTTCTTTTGATGTAAATTCTTTGTAAATAGACTCTTCTGGATATATATCTTCTTGAGATTCATAATCTTTTTTTTCACTAGCTTCATCATCTAATATTGAAATAACTTTATTTATAAATTCTTTATTTGATCTAATCAACTCAGCTCTTTCATTTATCTTCGAAACACCAATATCTTTATATTTTTCAAAATTAACTCCATAACTTGAGTTCATTAATATTGGATGTTTTTTTTGTTTGATTGTTCTTATTACTTTTGGTGTTTTTTTTAACTCTTTTCTCAGTTCGTTGATTGATAATTTAAAATAAAATTTAGGATCAGCTTTAAGATCAAAACACATTGGATAACCCCATTGTGGGTGTTCACATACAAAAGTAAGAATAAAAGGAAAAGATTTTCCATAATAAAAAAAATCTGTACAGAATGTTAAGTCACTTCTAATAATTTGGAGTGTTTTATCTTTGTTTGTAGTCATTAAACTTGACTTCCATACATTAGGAGCATTTTTACTTAAAATTTTTGCGATCTCTACAGTCGCCAAAACATCAGAAATAGCAGAATGAGCATCATCATGATTAATACCATTCATGGGTGCAAGTTTATCTAATTTAAAAACAGGATTATTTTTATCACTAATGGGAGTTTTTATACAGCCTGGATAATAAAGATGAGCTGCTCGAGCAATATTAAATAAATCACCTTCTTCATTTCCATTAGTTACTGTTAAATAAGGATAATCTAAATTTTTAAATAAAGTTCGTCTTAAAAATTCTCTGTCAAAATTAATATTGTTCCACCCAATGAAAATAGAATTTTTCCACTTATTAAATTTTCCCATCATCTGTCTTATCATTTGATAGTGGGATAAGTTTGTTTCTTTTAGTATCTGTGGAGTTGTTTTATTTACAATTAAAGCCATTGCTTCAGGAATAATACCTGGGCTTAATCTACATCTGCCTTCGTAACGATCCAATTCTTGAAATTTATCATTAACTAATACTGCAGCAGCTTGAATTATCTGACCATATGAAACATTACTTGAACAAGTTTCAAAATCATAAAATACTAAATTTGGCATAATTACTTTTACTTATTTAATATCTTAATTTTATTATTATTTTCTTCAATTGCCTTTTCTACTTGTTCTGGATCTTTAATATTTTCTAATGTTCTCATAATTGATCTTGCATCACGCCCAAAATCATCAGTTGTTTTCATAGCATCCTCTAATTTTTTACGCAATATTTTTATACTATCAAAATGCTTTGTGAATCTTGTTGTAATAATTTTTAAATCATCGTGTATTTGCGTAGCATGCTTTTGAACTTTCAATGTCTGAAATCCAAGGTGATAAGCTTGAAGTATAGCACAAAGAGTATTTGGTCCAGCAATTGTTATTTTATATTTTTTTCTAATTTCTTCTAACAACAATTCTTTAGTCTTGGGATCCCTATAACTTGCGAGTTCAGCATACAAGCCTTCTGTTGGTGCGTAGACAATTGCAAAATCAACAGATTTAGGTGGGTTAATATATTTTATGCTTACACTTTTGGATTTTACTCTAAAAGCTGACGCTAAATCATTTCTTGCATTAGCTAATAAATCTTTGTCTTTGGCTTGGAAAGCGTCATCTATCGCTTTATATTTTTCTATTGGCCAATGACTATCTATTGGACACAAAATATCATTTTGTAATTTTACAGCAAATTCAACCACATCATTTGTTTCTTCAGGTTTCATTTTTACATTTGCAATATACTGAGCTGCAGGAAGCAAATCTTTTAATAAAGCAGCTAATGAAAATTCTGCCAAAACACCATATTGCTTAACTCCAGAAAGTATTCTGCTAAAACTATTTTGGCTTTTGTTAATTTCCTGAACTTGTTGATTAAAAACACCAACCTTTTCATCTACTTTTGTTAACGCTTGTGTCATATCACGGGTTACATCTTTAGATAAAGAATTTATTGAACCAGACATAGTATTGATTGAATTGTTGAAAGATTCTTTTAATTTTTCGATTTCTTCTTTATTTCCATTTTCATCTTTCTTTTTTTCTTGTTTTAATAAAAGAAAAACAATCATACAAACGAGTGTTAAAACTATATAAAGAATCAAATCTTGCATACCTATATTAGATATTCCTCATTTGCCATAAAGTAAACTAATAAAATTTAACTAGCCTTTTTTTGTCTTTCTCTTTCAAGTAACTGTATAAGTGAGTCAACCATCAAATCTGAAGCTTTAAATATTTCAGTAGTTTTCAATTCATGGGAGATACTTTTTTCTGGATTGCTTTTATCTTCAATAATAATACCTTCTTTTGGTGAATTATTTTTAATATATATTAATAAAATCCAATCTTCATCTTCACTATCATCCCATTTTATAAAAATTTCTCCAGTTTCAAACCTGCGGTCAATTGTTCTTAAAATACTTCTATGTTTTGGAATATACCTTTTATTAATTTGAAAACATAAACTGGCTGAACATCTATAGAAACTTTCTAGTGTATTTTCAATTTTTTGTCTTTCAAGAGTATATTTTTTTTCTTTTTCTAATAAAGCGTCTCTGTCATCTCCTTCTTCTATTTGAACTCCAAGCTGTTCAACTCTTTGTCTTATTTTTTCATCTCTTAAATTTCTATACTTTTGTTTAATATCTTCTATTCTTTCTTGAACACTAGCATAATCAGAGCGTTGTTCTTTTAATGCTAATTTTTCAAGATTTTGAAGTTCTTTGATCTCTCTTTTTCTAAAATTTTCTAATTTTTTTTCTAATTTTATCTCAGATAAAAACTTGCGCTGTCTTTCAGCTTGTTCTTTTCTTATCTCAGCTTGTTCTTTTTTTAAGAAATATTTTATATCTTTAGTTCTTTGTCTAGCAATCTTAATTTCATCCTTCAAAGCTTGTTCTTTAATTTGTATTCTTTTTAACTCTTCTTCTTTAATTTTTTTTTCTTTTTCTTTCCTTTCTATTTCTAATTTTTTTAATTTTTCAATTTTTCTATTTTCCAAATAATTTATATATCTATTTTTAATTTGATTTTTCTTATGATTTAAAAAAGTTAATGAGGCTATTTTAATAGGATTGTATAGTTTTAAAAATAAATCTTTAAATCTAAAAGGCTTTGTCTTAATTATAATTTTTTTTTTTATTTTCTTAAATTTGTTTTTTTTCTTTACATTTTTTTTAATTTTAATCTTAATTTTTTTTTTATAATATCTTTTTTTGCTTATTTTTTGCTTTTTGATTTTAGAACTTATAATTTTTCTTTTTTTATTTTTTTTCTTTAAATTTCTTTTAAAAATATTCTTAACTCTATTTTTTTTTTTGTTATTTTTTCTTTTTCTATTTTTTCTTTTCTTAATCTTAAGTTTATTAAATTTTTTTACTTTTTTAATTATTCGCTTAAATTTATTTTTTTTTTGTTTTTTATTTTTTTTTTTCATTTTTTATGATTCTTCTTACGTTTATCAGCTAGTTATGAGTAAATATAGTCTCTACGATTACTTGGTATAGAGTCAAAATTTTTAACAAGCTGTAATTGAAAAACTACAAGATCTCTATATTTAAAAGCAGATGCGCAACTTCCTAGATAAAATTCCCACATTTTAACAAACTTATCACTAAACATTTCTCGTACTTCTATCTTTTTTTCACTAAATCTTTTTAACCAATGCTCTAAAGTTTTGTCATAGTGCCTAATTAAAGTTTCAATATCATTAACAATTAATCCAGTTTTTTCTATTGGGGTAATTAGATCACTTAATGAAGGTACTATACCTCCAGGAAAAATGTACTTCTGAATAAAGGGTGCGGCTGGCTGTGGCTGATCAATCGATCCAATTGTATGAACTAAACTAAGCCCATCATCTTTTAATAAATCATAAATTTTTTTAAAATATGTACGATAAAATTTTTTTCCCAGATGTTCAGCCATACCTACTGATACTATCCTGTCAAATTTTCCTTTAACATGTCTATAATCAATAAGTTCGAAACTGACTTGATTATCTAAATTTTTTTCTTTTGCTTTTTCTTTGCAATAATTAAGTTGATTTTCACTTAATGAAATCCCTGTAACTTCACATTGTTTTTGTTTTGCAATCTCAAAAGCAAGACCTCCCCATCCACATCCTATATCTAATATTTTGTGACCAGGTTTTATATTTAATTTTTTAATAATATGATCTAATTTATTTTGTTGAGCTTGTTCTAAAGTATCATCAGGATTTTTGAAATAAGCACAAGAATACTGTCTATGAAGTTTATCTAAAAAAATATCGTATAATTTTTCACCTTTTGGTCCACCTACATCATAATGATGTTGAACATCTTTCTTTGATTTTCCTGGTAAATTATAATTAGAAACAAATCTCCAATAAGTTAAGAATTTTTTTATAATATAGGCTGGCGTTGTAATTTCACCTCTGCCAACATTTTTAAACGTCAGATTTAAAAATTCACTTAATGAAGCATTTTCTATAATTATATCTCCTCTCATATATGCCTCTGGAAATTCTAAGTCTGGATTAATTATCAATTTTAAATTCAAATCTTTTTTTAATAATTTAACAATAATTGGTTTGTGTGGATCTGGATTCCCACAAATATACTTTTGTCCTAAATAATCAACTAAAATAATTCCACCTTCCTTAAATATTTTTGAAAATAATCTCGCAACTAACATACTACGCAGCCTTATATTTTTTTGGTAAGAAATTTAATTTTTCTAAATTAAGTAATAATTTTTTCTGTTTTATGGGGTCAAGCAAATTTAAGGGTGGAAGAATATTTTTGTAAAAACTTTTTTCTAGAGTTTTGTAGCTATGTAGTGCCGCAATTAAATTTCCAGTTTCATCAAAAGCATTTCTAACATCACAAAGTTTTTGGTTTACAGTTTGGTCTTTATTGTTTTTAAAATCATCATAAACTTGCTTTGCTAAACTATGTGTTACATTAGTGGTTGCGCTAATACAACCCACGCATCCAATTTTTAACCCTTGTAATAATTTACGCTCACTTCCAACAAACATCGAAAAATTTGGGATTTTTAAATTATTCCAAAGATTACCTGTGCTATCTTTCATTCCTATAATATTTAGTGGAAAATTTTTTATTAATTTTTTAACTATATCTGCGCTAAAAGCATAGCCAGAAAGTTTATCGAAATTGTACAAAATTATTTTAGCTTCTGGCACTTCTTTAATAATTTTTGAATAAAAATCAAAAACACCAGAATCTTTATTAACATAATACGCAGGATTCATTACTAAAAAATTAGTAAGACTATTTTTAATAGAATGTTTCATTAGATTTATATTTTCTTTTAGACTGTTGCAACCAGTTCCAATCAAAACAGAATTTTTAAATTTATGCTTTGCAATTTCTGTAATTAAATCTTTTTTTTCTTCCACAGATATCAGTTGTGCTTGCGAAGTTGACCCTAAAAAAGCTGACCCTACTCCGAAACTATCAATTTCTTTCGCATGATTAATGGTTTCGGTAATATCTAAGCTTAAGTCATCTTTTAATACAGACATTGAAGCAGAAAATATTCCATTCATTAAAATATTCTATCAATAAAAATTCAAAAAAAAAATTAAAAATTTAAACAATATTTTTTAATATTATATCTTTTGCTTCATTTACAAGCGCTGATAACCTTGCTGTTTCTGGACTTATATCTGGATGTAATTTTTTTTGTAATTTTTTAGTAGCTAGATTGACCTCTTCTTTTGATGCACTTTTCTTTAAATTTAATATTTTATATGCCTCATCAAGACTTAAATCGGAGTTTTCATAACCTTTGTTAAAATTATTTTTAGAAAATCTTCCTGAATTTCTTAAAAAATTAATCAATCTCCAGAGTTGAAATATTTGAAAAATTGTTAAACCCTTAAGTTTTACAATAGCAAAACTCAACAAAACCAAAGGAAGAGATAATAAAAAACGTCCCCCGAATGCAAAAAGTAAAGCTATAAGTGTTAATATTATAAAAATAAACACTCGCATACCTGTGCTTATTTTGCTTTTGCTAATTTTTGCTAACAGTTTTAAAATCAACAAAAATGTAAAAAATATTATTATTCCACTTATTAAAATATTCATATATTAATCTTTTCTTCAATGAAAATACCACAATTAAAAAAAAAACTAGATATCAAAAAATACCATGGTTATCAATTAAAGGATAACTATAGTTGGGTAGATCAGCCTAATATTCTTGAAGTATTAAAGAATCCTAACAAATTACTTCCTGATGTGAGGTCATATATAGAGAAAAATAATCAATTAACTGAAAAATATTTTTCTGATACAAAAAATTTACAAAAAAAAATTTTTAAAGAAATTAAATCAAAAATAAAATTAAATGACACATCCTTAAAATATAAAGATAAAAGATATTTTTATTGGTCTAAAACTGAAACAAAAGGAAATTATAAAAAATATTTAAGACAACTAATTGATAGTTCGAAACCTAAAGAAATATATTTTGATGGAGATGTTGAAAAAAAGAAGCATGGTTCAGAATATTTTGGAATCGGATCTATAAGTGTTTCACATTCAGACGAATTATTAGCTTACTCTTTAGATTTAAAAGGTTCAGAATATTTTACAATATATGTCAGAAATATTTTAACAAAAAAAAATTTAATTGATAAAATTCAAAATACTGGTGGGAGTATAGTCTGGTCACTAGATAGTAAAAGTTTTTTTTATACAAAATTAGATAAGTTTCATCGACCTAGAGAAATATATAAACATACTTTAGGAACAGATGTAAAAAAAGATATATTAATATTTAAAGAAAAAGATAAGACATTTACTTGTAGCATAAGCCTAACTTCAGATGAAAATTTTTTTATTATATCAACATCAGATCACGTAACAACTGAAGAATATTTTTTTAACTCTAAAGCAAAAAAAATTAAACCTAAATTATTTTTTAAACGAAAAAAAGATACGCGGTACTCTGTTGATTCATGGAAAGAGTATTTTTATATTCATACAAATAAAGACGCTAAGGATTATAAAATACTAAGATGTAAAAAAGAAAATATAAAAAAGTTATATGAGTTTATTCCCAAAAAAAAAGAAACTGTAATTGGTGGATTAGATTTTTTAGATAATTATATAATAAGAGCAGAAAAATCTGATGCAATTTCAAAACTTTTTGTAAGAAATATAAAAACAAATAAAGAAGAAGAAATTAAAATTTCTAAAGAAGCTATTGGTTCGCCTGGTGCAAGTATAATGCAAAAAAATACTAATACGACAAAAATAGTAGTGTCCTGGGAAAGTATGGCTACACCTGGCAAAATTTATGAGTATGATATTGTAACTAAGAAAAAAAAACTTGTTAAAGAAATCGAAATACCTTCAGGTCATAATCCCAATAAATATATTGTGGAAAGAATAAAAGCAAAATCTCATGATGGTAGAATGGTTCCCATCAGCCTTTTAAGAAAAAAAAGTACCAAAAAAAATGGAAAATCAAAAATATTACTTTATGCTTATGGAGCATATAAACATAGTATTGATCCAACGTTTAGTGCAGCCAGATTATGTTTAGTTGACAGAGGAATAACTTTTGCAATAGCTCATGTTCGTGGAGGTGGAGATCTTGGAGATATTTGGCATGAAGAAGCCAAAAAAAAATTAAAAAAAAATACTTTCTTAGATTATATTTCTTGTTCAAATCATTTAATTAAAAAAAAATATACTTATAAAGGTGGAATTTGTTTTTATGGTGGCTCCGCTGGAGGACTTACTGGTGGGGCAGTAGCAAATATGGCTCCAAATTTATTTTTTTCAATGCTGTTATTAGTTCCTTTTGTGGACACTTTGACTACAATGTTAAATGAAAAGCTTCCATTAACTCCTGCAGAATGGGAGCTTTGGGGTAATCCTTTGAAGAGTAAAGAATATTTTAAATATATTAACTCCTATTCTCCATATCAAAATTTACAAAAAACTTCTTATCCTCCAATACTAATTACAACATCTTTATTTGATAACAGAGTTTTATATTCAGAACCTGTTAAATACATAGCTAAACTTAGAGATATAAAAAAAGATAACAATTTACAATTATTAAAATGTAAAATGCAAGCAGCTGGACATGGTGGTATGAGTGGACGTGACAATAGTATAAAAGAATTATCAGAAGAATATAGTTTTATTCTTAAAACTGCAAAAATTTTTAATTAACTAGGCTTGAAATATTAAAAATACTTACTATATAAAAAATGTAAGTCGCCTAATGGGACTTATTAAATTAACCTTGCTAAATAAAAAGGAGGAAAATATGACAAGTAAGGATCTATCGATCTTTAATTCGCTAAGACCTTTTAGTATTGGATTTGATGATATGTTTGATCAATTCGAATCAATGCTAGGTAATGGTGGATTATCTGTTCAAACTAATTATCCCCCATATAATATTATAAAAGCCAGCAAAGATAAATATGCTATTGAGTTAGCTGTTGCGGGTTTTAATAAAAATAATATTGAAGTGGAGTTTGAAGACAATCTATTAACAGTTAGAACAAAACAAATAGAGAAAACTGTTGAAGAAGATGGTGAAATTGTTCACAGAGGAATATCTCAAAGACAATTTTCTAGATCATTTACAATTGCAGATGATGTAAAAGTAAATGGTGCTGAGCTAAAAGATGGTCTTCTAAGAGTTGATTGTGAAAGAATCATACCAGAACAGAAGAAGAAAAGACTAATTCAAATTAAATAACTTGGATTAACCTTGCTTGCGGAGAAAAACTCCGCAAGTAATTAAAAGCACCCCTTGCTAGAAAACCCAATCACTAAATTATTTTCATTGACCTCAAATTGTCTCTCACACTTAATGTTATATTTTTTCTTAATATAAATTAAAATTGTAAAACCTTTCACATTAATTGAAATTTTATCAGGCTTACCTAAAACCATTTTTAATTCAGAAACAGGTTTATTTAAAAATTTACTTAAATTTAGATTTTCTTTTTTTAGTATGCTCTCACTTTTTTTTTCAATTGTCTTACAACCTAAAATCAGAAAAAATATAGAGGTACAAAATAATAAAAAGAGTTTTCTCATAAAGTTCAACTAAACATAGAATATCACAAATTTTATAAACAGATATAAACTTTAAAGTTGTATTTTTATTTATTTTTTTCATTTATTTGTAGTTTCTTAAAGAAAAACTAATAAGTTGTCTCACATAGGAGGAAATATGCTAGATAAATACTTTCAATATAAAAAAAATAATACAGATTTTAAAACAGAAGTAACAGCTGGAGTAACCACTTTTCTTACGATGGCTTATATAATGTTTTTAAATCCAGCCATCTTATCTGATGGTGGTTTCGACTTTGGTGCAGTGTTTACCGCAACAATTATTGCAACAGCTATTGCTTGTTTCATAATGGGATTTTACGGAAAAACTTGGCCAATTGGACTTGCTCCAGGTTTAGGTTTAAATGCTTTTGTAGCTTACGTAGTTTGTAAAGGAATGGGTTATTCCCCAGACCAAGCTTTAGGAGCTGTTTTAGTAGCCGGAGTTTTGTTTTTATTAATTTCTGTTACACCATTAAGAGCATGGATTATTAACTCTATACCTAAGTCTCTTAAATTAGGAATCGGTTGTGGAATAGGATTGTTTCTTGGAATTATAGGACTCTCTATAATGGGTGTAATAGGAGATCATCCAGTTACTTTAGTAACCCTAGGAAATATAAAAGAGCCTATTGTTCTTTTAGCCTGCTTAGCTTTTGTAGTTATGATTGTTCTCGAAAAGTTAAAAGTTAAAGGAAATATCATAATCGGTATTTTAGTTTTCAGTATAATTGCTTGGGTGTCAGGCCTTGCAAAATTTAATGGAGTAGTTGGTGAAATTCCACCAATGACTCATTTAATGACTTTTGATTTAGGCGCAGCTTTGTCTGCTTCAATGGCAACAATTGTATTTACTTTGTTCTTTGTAGATTTTTTTGACACAACTGGAACTTTAGTAAGTGTAGCTAATGTAGCTGGAAAAGTTGACTCTAAGGGGCGTGTTCAAGATATAGAAAAAGCAATGCTTGCCGACAGCGTTGGTACAGTTGCTGGAGCTATGGTTGGAACTACAACAGTAACAAGCTTTGTTGAAAGTGGAGCTGGAGTTAAAGCTGGAGGAAGAACTGGCATGACATCAATTGTAATTGGTGTGTTGTTCTTAGCTTGCCTATTTTTTGCTCCTCTTGCAACTTCTTTACCAAAAGAAATTGACGGTGCTGCACTACTATATGTTTCAACTCTCTTTATCAAAAATATAACTGATTTAGATTGGGATGATATTGCAGAATATGCTCCTGCATTAGTTGCCATGATAACTATGCCTCTCACATATTCAATTAGCAATGGTATAGCATTAGGCTTCATCACTTATGCATTAATTAAACTTTTGACTGGCAAAGTACAAAATGTTAGTCCTGCAATTTGGTTAGTAGCAATTTTAAGTGTTGTCAGCTTTTATATATTATAAAGCTTAATTTTAAAAAAAAAGGCCAGACTTAGTTTCTGGCCTTTTTTTATTTTTTATGTTTTTGTTTGATATCTTCAATTCTAATTGTTTCGTAATTTTCAAAAGGTTGCACTATCCACGGATCATCTTTTAACTTCGTCGCACAAAAGTCAGGCTCAAAAGTTGATGATTTTTTTTTCCATAATATTGCAGTTTTTATATCTTCAATTTTATCTTTTATAGGTTTATATTTTCTAATCCATTCCATGCTTTTAATTAATGTAATTCCAGTATCAGAAAGATCATCACATAATAAAATTCTTCCACCCATATTTTCTGCTATTGAGCTCATTTCTCTAGAAAAAACTATATTTCCCTGTTCATCCTCAATTCCTTTACCGCTATAAGACTCGACAGCTAGATAAGCGCACTTGAGTTTAAAAACTCTACTTAAAACGTCAATCATAGGGGCTGCTCCACGCATTATACCAACAAGTAGAGTGGGTTTATAACCACTCTCATCTATTTGTATCGCTAGTTTTTCAACAGTTCTATTATATTCTTCCCAGTTAATTATTAATTTTTGATCCATTATAATTTTGATATCATAGTTAAAAATAACTAAATAAAAAGAGGAAAATAAATGACAAAAGGATACTGGGTAGCATTATACAAAAAAATTGAAAATAAAGATGATCTTGGCAGTTATGCTTTAAAAGCTACAGAAACTATTAAAAATTATGGAGGAAAACCCCTTGTAAGAGGTGGAAAATATAATTGTTTAGAAGGAGATGAATATCAAAGAACAGTGATTTGGGAATTTCCAAGCTTTGCTGAAGCCGAAAAATGTTATAATTCAAAAGAATATCAAAATGCTTGGTCTTTAGCAAAAAATACTACAGAAAGAAATTTGCAAGTTATTGAAGGTTTTAGTATTGAATAGGTTTAGGATCAATACTTCTCCAAAAATACCAAGTTGCAACAGAACAATAAGGAGAAAATTTTTTTTGCAAAGATTTCACAAAAGACTCTGGTGGTAAATATTTTTTTTTATAACTTAATGAAATAGCTCTTAAAAGACCTATATCTTGTATGGGCCAAATATTTGAACGGTTATAAGTAAATAACAAAATCATTTCAGCTGACCATCTTCCAATTTGTCTTAGTTGAGAAAGATAAATTATAGCCTCTTCATCTGTCATTTTATTAATTAATTTTGGATTAAAACTTTTATTTAAAATTTGTTTAGATAAATTTTTAATTCCTTTAACTTTTTGTCTACTTAAACCACAGCTCTTTAATTGAATATTTGTCAATTTTGAAACTTTAGTAGCATTAACTTTATTTTTGCACTTTTTTTCAAACTTTTTAAAAACTGAATTTGCTGCCGCTACACTAATTTGCTGCCCTATAATACTTTTGCATAAAGAATAAAAAATATCTTTTCTGCTAATTAAAACTGTTTCTGATGGGGAATTGTACTGCTTTATAAGATTAGCTAAAATTTTATCCTTTTTCGACAAATATTTTTTTGCTGTATTCCAATATTTTGGTGCTTTAGTCATGACGTTGAATTGAAATTTGTTTCTTATTATGAAATTCTCTTATAAAAATAATAATAGATGCAAAAACTACTAATAAAGCTCCCATAATAGTTTTTATCGTTGGAATTTCATTCCAAATTAAATAACCAAATATAATTGCAAAAATTATTGACAAATATCTTATTGGTGCAACTATAGAAACTTCAGCAAGCTTATAGGCTTGTGTTAACCATAAATTTGCCACTCCACCAAGCAGTCCAATCATAGATAATATAAAAAAATCTTTTACACTAGGTAGTACCCACCCAAAAGGTAAAGTCATTAAGCCTACGATACCTATTGTTAGTGTAAAATAAAAAGTCATTAACCAAACTGGTTCTGTTGTAGACATTTTTCTTAAAATTATAGAAACAAAAGCCAATCCAATACAAAATAATATTGGTAAAAAATAAAAAATATTTAAATTTGTAAACCCAGGTTCAGAAATTATTAAAACACCCAAAAAACCAATCAATACTGCTAACCATCTAAATAGTCCTACTTTTTCACTTAAAAAAAAAATAGATAAGAGTGTAATAAAAATTGGTGAAGCATATGATAAACTTACCACAACCGCTAAAGGAAGTTCTCTAAGAGCAATAAATATTGCTATTAAGGCAATGATTCCAGCAATAGATCTTAGTATATGTAGACCTGGTCTTTTAGTATAATAAAAATTTTTTAATCTTTCTTTTGGTATTAGAAAAAATACTGGGATAAAACCAAATACAGATCTAAAAACTAAAACCTCGCCTAATGGATAATCATCTGACCATTTTACAAGTAAATCCATCATAGAAAATGCACATACTGATAAAAACATGTACAAAAAGCCTAATTGATTTTTACTTAACATAGCAATAATTTGTAAATCAAATTAAACTATAATCAATGGAAAATGCAATTTTAGCACTTGGATGTTTTTGGGGGCCAGAAATCAAATTTGGTGAGGTAAAAGGTATTATGAAAACTGAAGTGGGATATTGCGGTGGTAATAATAAAGTTACAAATTATAAAGAAGTATGTACTGGTAAAACTAATCATGCTGAGGTTGTAAAGTTAGATTTTGATCCACAAATTATATCTTATGAGCAAATTTTAGAATTTTTCTTTAAGATACATGACCCGACAACTTTAAACTCTCAAGGTCCTGATTTTGGAACACAATATAGAAGTGAAATATTTTGTTTAGATAAAAATCAAAAGCGTATAGCAGAAAAAGTAAGGGAAAAAATAAAAAAAAATTTTTCTAAAAAAATTGTGACCAACATTTCTTTATCTAAAAATTATTGTCCAGCTGAAGAATATCATCAGCAATATTTAAAAAAAAGATAGAATGTCGTTAGTAAGTACAAATTGGCTAGAAAAAAATTTAAGCAAAGTTAAGATATTTGATGCAAGTTGGCATATGCCAAATACAAAAAGAAATGCAAAAAAGGAATATATAAACTGTCATATTCCTAAAGCAATATTTTGGGACTTAGATGAACATAGTGATAAAGATTCACCATTTCCACATATGATGCCAAATTCTGATAATTGGGGTAAAATGTTATCTTCTTTTAGAATTAAAAGTGATGACCATATTATTGTCTATGATTCTAGTGAAGTTTATAGTGCCTGTAGATTGTGGTTTTCTCTTAAATATTTTGGACACAAAAAAGTCTCTGTTCTAGATGGAGGATTAAAAAAATGGCTAAATGAAAAAAAAATAATAACAAATAAAATTGAAAAAATTCCTTTAATACAAAATTATAAAGAATATATAGCAAGTCAAGATATCGCTTTTTTAATTAAAGATATAAATCAAATTAAAGAAAATATTAAAAACGAATCTTTTATACTGGTAGATGGAAGAAGTCGTGATCGCTTTGAAGGAAAAGTTGAAGAACCTCGCCCAGGATTAAAAAAAGGCTGCATCCCAAAATCAAAAAATATACCTTTTGAAAAATGTATTAATTTAAAAACTAATACTTTTAAAACAAAGGATGAACTTGCTGAAGTTTTCAATGAAAATAATGTAGATTATTTTAAATCTAATGTTTTTTCTTGTGGTTCAGGTGTGACAGCGTGTGTTTTAGGTCTAGCTTATTTTCTAATAAGTGGTAAAAATGCTGTGATCTACGATGGCTCATATGCCGAATGGGGAAAATTAAATGAAAAGATCTAAAAAAATTACAATTTCAATAATAATATTTTTTATAGTCATTGCGGCTATTGTTATTGGAAGATATTCAATGGGTATATACTTTAAGAAAAAATTTTCTAAACGTCCTCCCCCAGGAGTTATTATAAATATTGTAGAAAATAAAAATTTTAGTCAAACTTTAGAAAGTTATTGTACTTCTCTAAGCAGCAAAACAATTTCTTATAAAATAAAAAAAAATGAATTATTAGAAGCAATTAATTTTAATATTAAAGTTAATAAAGGGGATGTTATTGCTAAACTTTCTTCTAAAGTCATAACCGCACCTTTTTCTGGAATATTAGGTAAAAGAGGAATTAGTGAAAGTAGTTTAGGTTCTGAGAATACAATTATCTTAACTCTAGATGACTCTAGAAAAGTTTTGTGTGACTTAAAAATCCCTGAAAAATATGCATCAATTTTAAAAAGAAATCTTAAACTAAAAGCTAAATTTTCAGCTTATAAAGACAAAACTTACGAAGGAATAATCGATTCAGTTGCTTCTCGAGTAGATGCACAAACCAGAAGTATATTAGCAAGAGCACAAATTAGTAATCAAGACTCAGAAATAATTCCTGGTTCACTCCTTGAAATAGAAATATTATATAATGAAAAAAATACATTAAGTGTTCCAGATACAAGCATCATGTATGAGGGAAATAAAAAATTTATTTATAAATTGGTTGATAATAATATGATTGAAAAAATAGAAGTTAAAACTGGCATTCGCAGTGAAGGTAATTTAGAAATTTTGGATGGTTTGAATATTGGAGATAAAGTAATAGCTGAAGGATTAACAAAAGTTAGACCTGGAATTAAAGTAAAACCTATTATTCAATAATAAATAAAATGTATTTAACCGAATTAAGTATAAAAAGACCAGTTGTTGCAACAGTGTTTTCTCTAATACTTGTTACTTTTGGTTTATTTGTTTTTTCTAAGTTACCAGTAAGAGAATTACCATCAGGCCTTCAGCCACCTGTTGTTCAGATACAAGTAGACTATCAAGGAGCAAATGCTGAAGTTGTTTCCACTGAAATTACAGAAATAATAGAAGATGTAATAGGTGGAGCCGAAGGTATAAAAAATATCGATTCAATATCAGAAAATGGGAGAAGCACAATTAAGATTGAATTTAATACTAATATTAATTTAGATAATGCTGCAAATGATATAAGAGATAGAGTTTCAAGAGTTTCCGATAATCTTCCAGAAGACTCAAAAGCTCCTGAGATCTTAAAACAAAGTGCTGGTTTTACAACTAGTATGTGGTTAAGTGTGTCAAGTTCTACTTGGACTGACCTTGAAATAGGGGATTATACAAGAAGATATTTAGTTGATAGTTTTTCTAATGTTGAGGGAGTTGGTAGAATTCGTATAGGAGGACTTAGAGAGTTAAGCGTTAGAGTTTATATAGATCCTATTAAATTAGCCGCAAATAATTTAACTATACAAGAAGTAGAACAATCATTAAGAAAAGAAAATATCAGTCTTCCAGCTGGAAGTTTAGAGGCTAATAATATTGATCTAACAATTAACCTCGATAAAGCTTATAAAGATTTATCATCAATTAAACAGCTTCCTATTAAAAAAAATAGAAATAACATAATACGATTAGAAAATATTGCTAAAATAAGTTACGGCCCTGTTTCAGAAAAAACTCTTTTTAAATCAATAAGTAAAATTGGAAGTTCCAGTGATAAAGTTGTGGGAATTGGAATTTATGCAAAATCAGGTGCTTCTACAGTAGAACTATCAAAAAAAATCAGAGAGAGAATTGTAGATGTACAAAAAACTTTACCTGATGAGCTTAAGTTAGCTGTTTCTTTTGATAGAGCTACATATATTAATGCAGCAATATCTGAGGTTTATAAAACATTAATTATAGCGTTTTTATTAGTCGTAATAATAATTTATCTTTTTTTAGGTAACTTAAAAGCAGTAATTGTACCAGCTGTAGCACTTCCAGTAAGTTTAATTAGTTCTTTTTTGGGCCTTTGGATATTTGATCTATCAATAAATATTTTTGTACTTTTAAGTTTTATATTAGCTATTGGAATAATCACTGATGACAGTGTTATAATGACTGATGCGATCTATCACAGAGTTGAAAATGGAGAAACTTCTTTGGTAGCCGCAATGAAAGGTTCAAAAAGTATTACTTTTGCTATTATTTCCACTACCTTAGTTTTGGTAGCTGTCTTTTTACCTTTAATTTTTATAGAAGGAATTTCAGGAACATTATTCAAAGAAACGGCAATTTCTTTAACATTTGCTATAGTTGTATCCTCTTTTGTAGCATTAACTCTTTCACCTATGCTTGGAAGTAAATTTTTAAATAGAAATACAAAAAAAACAAAGATTGTTTTGAAATTTGAGAAATATTTTTTAATGTTTTCAGCTTTTTACTCTGAAACTTTAGATTATTGGATAACAAAAAATAAAACCATCGTTACTTTTATATTTTTTATCGTTATAGCATCTGTATTGTTATTCGCTTTTGCCCCTAAAGAGTTGCTTCCTAAAGAAGATAGGGGTGTCTATTTGGTCATTGGAAAAACAGATGAAGGAAGTTCATTTCAATACACATCTGACAAAGCCCAAGTGATAGAAAAAAGATTAACATCTTTAGTTAAAGATGAAAATGAATCATATAAAAGAATGATTATGAGGGTACCTGGATTTGGAAGATCAAGTAAATCTTATAATAGTTTTATAATTATAGCCCTACTAGATAACTGGAATAATAGAAAAGAAAGCTCAGAAAAAATTATGAGAAAGGCTATTGGAAAAATTGTAACTGTACCACAAGCGCTTGCATTTCCAATTTCTCCACAAAGTATAAGGGTAAGCAGTTATAATAAACCTGTTCAAATGGTTTTGCTTGGAAAAAGTTATGAGGAACTTGAAAATTGGCAAAATTTAATGATTAAAAAAATGAGAAAAAATAAAAATTTAGCAGCAATTGAATCTGATTTTTCTAGAAATAAACCAGAAATCAAACTAATTATTAATAGAAAAAAATCTCAGGATTTAGGAATTTCTATTCAATCAATTGGAAAAACAATAGAAACATTATATTCTGGTAAAACTGTAACAAAATTTAACAAGCTGGGTAAAGAATATCCTATTATACTTCAGTCAGATATTGAAAATAGAAAAAAAAGTGAAAGTTTGAGTAAAATTTTTGTTCGTTCTGAAACTACAGGAAAATTAATATCATTGGCAAATCTAGTTGATTTTGAAGAAGTTGGTTCTGCTAAAATTTTAGCTCGTTATGATAGACAAAGAGCAGTAACAATTAGCGCAAGATTAATTGGTAATTATACATTATCAGAGGCATTAAATTATCTTGAACAAGCTGCAAATGAAACTATACCACAAGCAAGAATTAAGTGGAAAGGAAAATCAGAAGAATTAAAAGAAACAAGTAACGAATTATTTATAATATTTGCTTTAGCGCTATTAACTGCTTTTCTAGTAATGGCGGCAAATTTTAATAGTTTTGTTCACCCTGCTGTGATAATGCTAACTGTTCCATTAAGTGTGTTTGGTGGAATTATTTTTATTTTATTATTCAACTCGAGCATTAATGTTTTCTCACAAATAGCTTTGATTATTTTAATTGGAATCTCCACAAAAAATTCAATTTTAATTGTAGATTGGGCCAACCAACTGCGTAGAGCAGGAAAAAATATTCAAAATGCAGTTCTTGAAGCTTGTAAAAGAAGATTTAGAGCAATTATTATGACATCTCTTTCAACGATGATTGCCATGGTACCTTTACTCATTGGTAATATAGGTCCAGGGGCTGGAGAAGGTAGCCGTTTAGCAGTAGGAACTACAATATTTGGAGGTATGCTAATTTCTACGTTCTTTACACTTTATGTAACCCCAACAATGTACGTTTTACTTACAAAAAATACGAAAAGAATTGATGCAGTAGATCTTCAATTAATCAAAGAACTTAAAAAATAATATATTTTTTTTTATTTAATCTATTTTTACAGTCATTTAATTGTCGTCTATATCTTTGAGCTTGTTCTTTAACTCGTTTAGCTAAAATTATAACTTTTTTATTATTCCTATAATTCTTATAATTTCCCCACCCTTCATGATAAGCAATATATTGTCTATAAGCATCATTTTTTGGAATCTTTAAAATTGATTCTGTTTTATTAAAATACCATCCTATGAAATCTACACTATCTCTAAATCTTGTTCTTAAAGCCAAAGAGTTTTTTGTTTCTTTTTTATATTGTTCCCACGTACCTTTAACTGCTTGAGAGTATCCAAAAGAACTAGAAGGTCTTTTATATGGTATAATTTTAAAAATTTTTTTCCTTCTTGGTTTAGCCAACCAATTAAAATTAGACTCTTTTTGGATTACAGCTAATTGAATATAAACTGGAACTTTCCATTTTGTTTCAGCTTTTTTTGCATGCTTATACCATAAGTATTTTTCTGAAAATATTTCACAACTATTTTGAGTATTTTTAGGTATTGAAGAACATGATGATAAAAAAAATAAGATAAACAAAATTGTAATTTGTTTTTTTAATAAATGATTCACTAATTTAGTTTATCAAAAAAAATTTGAAATAAATATAAGCAAAACAAACACCTGCGATGTTAGCAAATAAGTCAGTAAATTCAAAAGTCCTAATCGGTATAATAATATGAATAACTTCAAGTATTATTGATAATGTCAATAAAATAACAAATAATTTTTTAATCTTAAAATTTTCATGAGAATAAAAACCTAAGTGGGAAATAATTAAATAACAAAAAAAATGGTTAGTCCATGGTCCTCCACCTGGTTGTGTTCTTAAATCACCGTAAAAAAATAGACCTAAAATACTTCCTGGGTATAATGAAATTATAATCAACAATATTAAGAAAAAATAAAAAATTTTATTTAAAAAATTAAATCTTAAGTATTTTTTGTTGAAATTAAATTTTAAGCCTTGCATGTTTTGTAAAATATATTATCTCTTATTATATTATTATAGTAATCTTTCAAAATGAAAAACTTAATTTTAATTAGACATGGCCAGAGTAAATGGAATTTAGAAAAAAGATTTACTGGATGGGCGGATATTGATCTCACAGATCAAGGAATAAGTGAAGCTCATAATGCTGGAAAACTTATTAAGGACTTAAACTTAGAATATGAGATTTGTTTTAGTTCTATTTTAAAAAGGGCATACAATACTCTAGAAATAATTTTAAAAATAATTGATCAAAAAAATTTAAAATATGAAAGACATTATCAATTAAATGAAAGACATTATGGTGCATTAACTGGATTAAATAAAAATGATATGAAGAAAAAGTATGGTGAAAAAAAAATTTTAGAGTGGAGAAGATCCTGGAATATTTCTCCTCCATCACACAATAAAGAACTAAACAAATATATAATTTACCCTAATATTCAAGAAACTAATATTCCAAGAAGTGAGTCTTTGGAAGACACATATAAAAGAATTGTTCCTTTTTATGAAAAAAATATTTTACCTTTATTAAAAAAAGATAAAAATATAATTGTAGCAGCTCATGGAAATTCTTTAAGGGCACTTATGAAAAATATATTTAATATATCTAATAATAAAATATTTAAATTAGAAATTCCTACAGGCAATCCTTTACTTATCTCTTTTGATCATGAGTTAAAGATAATAAAATATGTTTATTTGGACAAAAATAGAGCAAAAGAATTACTCTGTAATGTTTAATATTTAAACTTTTTTTTTAATTTTTTATATATATAAAAATCCGTTACATGAAAAAACTTTAGCTTACTTTCAAAACCATATAATTTTTTCTTTTTTATTAATGTTTGCCAAACATTATTAATTTGGAATTTTCTTTTTTTGATATCTTTAAATACTTTTTTGTTAAGAATTTGTACTCCTGTAAAAATAAAATTATTTTTTAATTCACTTTCTTTTATTAAATTATGTTTGATTTCAAAATCACCTTTAAGGTTTTTATCAAAACTTTTAGATTTATGAACCATTAATAAAATATTTTTACAATTTTTTTTGAAAAAAATTTTTTCCATTGACTGTAGTGTCTTTAAATATCTAGTATTCCAAATAGTATCTGGATTTATTACCAAAAATAATTCTTCTTTAACATTTTTTGTTATATTTGATATACCTCCACCAGTTCCTAAAATTGCTTTTTTTTCAGTAATAATCTGAATCTTTAAGTTAAAATTATTTTTATCTATAAATTTTACTATTTTATCAGATAAGTGATGAGTATTAATAAAAACTTCTTTAATGCCAAATTTTTTTAATAAATTGATTGTATTTTCTAGTAATGTTTTTTTATTTATTTTTAAAAGAGGTTTTGGTGTTTTACTAGTAAGTGGTTGCAACCTTTTTCCATATCCGGCACATAAAATTATAGCTTTTTTAATTTTCATTATAGTATTTTATTTATATCTTTTTTATAAACCAATTTTTTTAAAATATGTTTTATCAAGAAAAATTCTTGAGCTTTTAATCTAAATTTTAATAGTTTCCAAGCATAAGGTAAAAATTTAACATATTGTCTTTTATTATCCCTTTTATTTAATCTAATAAAAATACCTATTATTTTAAGCATCCTTTGAACTGCAAGTATATTAAAGTCTTTCATAAAATCTTTTTTGTTATCTCTAATAAATTTATGACTCTTTTTAAAATAATAATCTAAAATTTGTCTTTTAAGTTTTAAAGAAGTAACAATTCTAACATCATCAATTAAAGATACTAAATCATATGATGCATTACCTATTAAAGCATCTTGCGTATCAATTACTCCTATTTTCTTTTTAATTTTCATTAAGTTTGAGACATGGAAATCTCTATGAACAAAATATTTTTTTTTAAAATCTATTGTTTTATAAATATTTATTAATTCTTTTTTTAGTTTTATTTTCAATTTTTTGTTAATATTATTTTTTTTAAAATTTGGTATATACCAATCAAAAAAAATATTAGACTCTTCCTCAAGTTTTTTTAAGGAATATTTTTTGATTTTATTTTTTTTATCTATTTTGATTTTTTGTATTTTAACCAATAAGTCAATTATTTTTTTATATACTATTAACTTATTTTTTGTATTTGAAACCACATCAAAAAATGTAATATTACCAAAGTCTTCTATTTCTATAACTCCCTTTTTTAAATTTGAATAATAATGTTTAGGAGTGCATATATTATTTTTTCTTAAAAAATTGTTAACACTTATATAATCTACGAGATTACTTTTTTTATTTTTAGTTGCATAAATTAATATTTTACTTTTCTTATTAGAATGTATTCTAAAAAATTTTCTAAAGGAAGCATCTCCTATTAATGGTGTTACTCTATATTTCATTGTTAAAATTTTTAAACTTTCCAAATCCTTTTATATTTAAATTTCTAACATTTATTTTTTTTGAATACTTAAAATGAATTTCAATTCTGCTTTTAGGTTTATTTTTTATTTTTTCTGGCCATTCTATAATTAGAATATTTTTATCATTTTCTTCAAATACTCCTAGTTCTAAAATATCCTTATAATTTTTAATTCTATATAAATCGTAATGAAGTATTTTAAATCTTATGCAATCATAGTCATAAACTATGTTAAATGTAGGGCTTAAAACCTCAGTTTTTTTAATCCTTTTTTTGATTTGAATATTATTTATTAAAAAACGTGCAAAAGTTGTTTTACCAACTCCAATTTCCCCAAAAAGTAAAATTAGGCTTCCAGGCTTAATTTTTGTAGAAATTTTCTTTGAAAATAAATAAGTATCTTTCAAAGATTTACTTTTCATTGTGGGCTATTTATTGCCTTATTTTAATAACGATAAGTGTCTGGCTTATATGGTCCTTCAGTTTTTACACTTATGTAATCAGCTTGATCTTTAGATAATTTTGTTAATTTTGCTCCTACTTTTTCTAAATGAAGTGTAGCAACCTTCTCATCTAAATGTTTAGGTAAAACATAAACTTTCTTTTCATATTTGTCTGAATTATTCCATAACTCTATTTGTGCAATTGTTTGATTTGTAAAGGACGCACTCATAACAAAACTTGGATGTCCAGTGGCACAACCTAAATTTACAAGTCTTCCTTCAGCTAATAAAATAATTCTTTTATTATCTGGTTTTGTCACTTCATGGACCTGTGGTTTAATTTCATCCCATTTGTAATTTTTTAAAGCCTCTACTTGAATCTCGTTATCAAAGTGTCCAATATTACAAAGTATTGCTCTATCTTTCATATCTCTCATATGATCTGCAGTAACAATATCCTTGTTGCCTGTAGCCGTAACCACTATGTCAGCTTCTTTAATCATTTCATCCATTAAAACAACTTCGTAACCTTCCATAGCTGCTTGTAAAGCACATATTGGATCTGTTTCGGT
>MDTB01071457.1_pt1 | contig 36268 bp, 32 predicted proteins | sample 811161 | NCBI WGS metagenome assembly MDTB01 (sample SAMN05326650, study PRJNA326480) | marine metagenome | isolation source: seawater | place: Mediterranean Sea | collected 2009 | reverse complement strand
TTTTTTTGACAAAAAAAAACCCAAGCAAACTGCTTGGGTTTTAATGCATAATAGGCAAGTAGTTACTTAGTTGGGTGAAGTGTACATACGCCTATTATATCTTGTTATCATAAAACTAAAATATGAACTCTTTTGAAAAAAAAAAATAAATCAAAGAATAATTTTCAAATTACTTGGGACATTACTTAACAAATAATTTATTGAATTTAAAGACCAAAGAGTGATTATTTCAGTCTCATAAATCGTGATTCTCTTATTTATTACTGTTGATTTAATTATCGATTATATTTATAGAATAATTATTTTATGAATCTTCATACATATATATTAATTATTGTGGTCTTTTTATTCATCTCCTGTAATGATGACGAAACAGGTTCAAGTATTGGAACAGTAAACCCACTAGAAACTCAAGCTAATATCCTAAAGGGAACATGGAAACTAGATCAAATAACAGGTAGAAACTCTATTAAAAAACTAGATCCAGTAACTAGAGACGGTGTTGTAGTAGACATATTCAAGAGCATGACCCTTACTATATCTGAAGGTTCTGCTGGAGGTGGTAGCTACTCTACCCTAAACACTTACGATGAGGAGATATGGCCCAGCTTAGGTAGCTGGACTTTTCAGAACAACGACAAAAACAAAATTCTTAGAAGCGATAATGTATCAATAAGTATCCTTGTTGAAGTTATTCATAATTATGCGCAGCCAAAAGTCTATACACTAAGAACCAGCTTTACTACCGCTAGTGATAGTAAAGATATTAAATGGGTATTTAACTTCATTAGAGAATGTTCATCTCCATTTAATCAGGGTTGTTAATAAAAGTAGGGATTATTGGGTTTACATATCCATAAATATTGATGAATATCTTAATTTGATACTTTAACAGTGTAGATACCGTTATCAAGTATGAATTTTCCATCTTGATAATCATCAATATCCTCCAAATTTAAACCTGATTTATAAACCGATATCGATTGATTTTTTTTCATCTGTATTGATATATGTGCAATTGTTTCTTTAGGTATTTCAAAGTCATATGTTATAGAGTTATCTGACTTTTTCCAGTTAGAAATTATCTTACCATGTGGAGACAAGTATTTTGTTCTAACATAATTTAATCCATTCGGGGTGTAAGGATTTAGAAAAAACTCTTTAAAACCAGGAAAATCTGGGTGAGGTTTAATACCTCCAAGCCATCTGTAATACCACTCTGTAACAACACCGAACATAGGATGTGAATTAGAGTAAATATTATCGCTTTCTTTCCATGTCTCCCAAATACTTGTAGCTCCTCTATGAATCATGTGTCCCCAGCCTGGGTACTCAGTACTATTAACAATATCAAATACAACCTGGGGGGATATATATTTTGAAACAGACTCTAAAATGTATTTTGTACCAAAAATACCAGTTGAAAAATGACCTGAAGGTCCATTTTTAATAGCATTTAATAGTGAGTCTTTTGCCAAGTTAACATCATCATCTGATATTATGTCATGATAAAGTAATGAAGAATATAATGTTTGACGGTTGATAATCCCTTCAACTTTATTATCCCAGAATTTTGATTTTATTTTATTTTTAAGATCAGTAGCTAATCTATTATACTTTTTTTCGTGATCTGTATATCCTAATTTTTTTGAAAAAAGCTCCATTATACGCGCAGATTGAAGATAATGTAAAGTTCCAGTCAGTTCAACAGGAACCGGTTCTAAAGATTCATGATCACTTAATCCAGCATCTACAAAACCATCTGGATGTATTCTATTTACTTTTTCCATCCATTGGTTATTATACGAAAAAAGTTCTTCAACTATATCCAAATCATTATAATAGAGATATAGATAATACTGTGTTAAAAGGAATGATGACTCCCAGCTTAAGCCACAATATTTTATACCAACATATGGAGCTGTGTCTACAAATACAGAATCATTCATTGCATCTATCCAATCGTATATGGTTTTTTTATACATTGAATGCATATCAAAATTGTATATATAAGATTCGCTTGTTGCATTTAAATCTCCACCATACCCAAATTTCTCTCTAGCTGGACAGTCTGACTGAACACTAACAAGGTTTGATAGAAAAGTTCTCTCCGCTGCCTGCTGAATTAAATTTAAAAGATCTGATGAGGAAACAAAATTATTTTCATTCTTCACATTGGAGTGAATAAATAATCCTTTTATATCTTCTTTTTTGGGCTTAGTATCTAATCCCTCAATTTCCAAGTATCTATATGAATGATAGGTAAATTCAGGTCTATACCACACACTCAACTTATCACCGAAAATATAGCTTCCAGCTTGCCATGCGATATCAGGAGCACCTGAACCTCCTACTCCTTTTCTTTTGATTTGACCCGTAACTGCTGTCATTGGATTTAGTGAACCATCATCATATGCCCTCTCACCAAGTCTAAATGAAATCTTGTCTCCCGTTTTGCCTGATAATTTTACTTTATATGTTCCAGTAAAATTTTCTCCCATGTCTACGATCCATTTTCTTTTATCAATTTCATATATATTAATTGGTTCAATTTCTTTGGTAATTTCAACTGACGGAAAAAAAGCTTTTTCAAGAACGCCCCCTGGAGATTTAGATATTTGAGCATTTTTCCATGAAGAGTCGTCAAAATTTGATGACTTCCATCCCTTAATCTCATTTCTAGCATCATAATGTGAACCAAGGTAAACGCTATTTCTTACTATTGGTCCGAAAGAATATTTCCATGAGGAGTCAGATACTATTTCATCTTTATACCCATCTAAATACGTTATTATTAACTTTAAAATAAATTTAGGTTTGCCTACTTTTATTTCGTTTCTGAGATTTAGCCAACCCCACATTTTAAGTGGCAATGGATTATAAAATCCATTACCTAACATAACATTGACTACATTTTGACCTTGCTTCAGCAAATCGATTACATCATATTCAGTATAGTAAATTCTTTTTGAGAAATCAGTCCAGGCAGGATCTAATATATTTTTTCCAACCCTTTTATCATTTATAAATACTGCATTGTATCCAGCTGAGGTTATATATAATTTAGCCTCTCTTATTTTTTTATTAACAATTAAATTCTTTCGAAAAATTGGAGAGGGGTCGTCTTGATAGAATAGTGAATCTTTCTTAGGTAAATCCTTTTCAATCTGAATCCATTTTGACTTATTATCATAAAAAACTTGAGATTTTTCATTTTTATCACAAGAGAATAAAATTAAACAGGAGAGAAAGAAATAATGAAATCTCATGATAAAATATAAAAAGCGTACCACATACTTTAAACCTACAAACTTAAAATAAGATTATCAAATGAGACGAGAAAGGAACAATTCACATGGTAAGAAATTATTTCTTATATTTAAATTATCATAATAGTTGATAATGAATTGGCATAGAAATCTAGTTGAAAAAAAATTAAAATCTTTTGGCCTTAATAGCTATCAAGGAATGTGGTTAGCTTTTATAAAAGGGATAGTTGTTACTTGCTTATTATTTCTAAGTATCGATTACCTCAGAAAAAATAACAGTAATAACCTAAGGTTTGAAATTGATTACTCTAACGAATTTCAAGATAACGGATACGATGGAAGAGTTCTTCTAATGATTAGCGATAACAATAAAGCTGAGCCTAGGTTTCAAATAAATGACAGTCACAACACCCAAATGATATTTGGAATAGATGTTGAGTCATGGAATGCTAATGAAAAAATAATAATAGATGCTGAGGCTATAGGCTACCCTATTCAGTCAATAAGTGAGATTGAAGAAGGTGAATATTATGTACAAGCATTTCTTCACAAATATAAAACTTTTAATCTGTCAACAGGGCACTCTGTTAAATTACCAATGGACCAGGGAGAAGGTCAAAAGTGGAACATAAGTCCAAAAAATCTTTTCAGCACCCCAAAAAAAATTACTATTAAAAAATCATCAAACATAAACATTACCCTTGATAACAAAATCCCTCCAATTGAACCGGCTAAGGACTCTGAATTCATAAAGCATGTGAGAATAAAGAGCGATATGCTTTCTAAATTTTGGGGTCGAGACATGTACTTACAAGCAAATATTCTTGTCCCTCACGGATTTGACAAGGGGTCTAGGACAAGATATCCACTCATGATATTTCATGGACACTTTCCAAACACTTTTCGTGGATTTAGAACAACAACACCAACAGCACCAAAAGAAGACACAATTTACAATTCAAGATTTGGAATAACAGGATATAAATACATCCAAGAAAAAGAGGCCTATGATCTATACAAAAAATGGATTAGTAATGATTTTCCTAGATTTCTAGCTATTGAAATACAACACCAAAACCCATATTATGACGATTCATATGCTGTAAACTCAGAAAATATTGGGCCGTACGGCGATGCTATAACCTATGAATTGATTCCACACGTAGAAAAATTATTTAATGGGGTTGGAAAGCCTTGGGGTAGGTTTTTATATGGTGGATCAACTGGTGGATGGGAATCTCTTGCTGCTCAAGTAATGTATCCAAAAGAATATAATGGATGCTTTGCTGCGTGTCCAGATCCGATTGATTTTAGAGCATTTACCGTAGTAAATATTTATGAAGATGATAACGCTTATTACCATGAGGGAAGTTATAGAAAAACACTAAGAGCAGGTATGAGAGATGGAAAAGGTATAATTAAAAATCACCTTATTCAAATTAATCAACGTGAGTCTGTACTTGGATCAAAAGGCAGATCAGGAGATCAGTGGGACATATGGCAGGCTGTTTATTCACCGTCCGGGGAAGATGGTTACCCAAAACCAATTTGGGATAGAAAGTCTGGAAAAATTGATAAAGAAGTTGCACAGTACTGGAAAGAAAATTATGATTTGAGTTACATTATGAGAAGGGACTGGAATAAAATAGGTAAAGACCTAGAAGGAAAAATACATATTTATTGTGGAGATATGGATAACTACTACCTAAATAATGCAGTTGTATTAACCGAAGAATTTCTTGAATCAACAACTAAACCCTATTATAATGGAGAAGTTGATTACGGAGATATGGCTGAACACTGTTGGAACGGTGACCACGAAAATCCAAACCATATATCAAGACTGAGATACAACACCATGTATATACCTAAAATTAGAGATAGACTCAAAAAGACCGCCCCAAAAAATCATAACTTAAAAAACTGGGGAATATAGAATCATATTAGATTATTAAAAAATTAGAGATTACTAAATTAAAATTTATTCCATTAATCTAATTGTCTTTTGAATTACAACATGTAATTATTAGGTTTGAAAATGAATTTTTCAAATAAGTACTTACAGTTTGTTATTGGGTACATTGCATTTTCATTTTCTATACTTGAAGGCTTAAGTTTTTTAATTGATAATTATGGGATTAGCCCCAAATTACTTGATTACACCTTACTTACCTTGGTAGTTGGTTTTTTTGGAACAATCGCCTATCAAATCATTATCAGTCAATCCAAAAAAATTGTAGAGAAGTCTACGAAGAAAGTAAATATCAAAGGTTATCTATCGTATCTAAATATTGCTTTTACAATATTAATTGGTGGATTTTTTATCTATTACTACAATAAAAGCACTTCGAAAGATGAACTATTCGAAGTAAAACTCCCTGAAATCATTGATGCATTTGAAAATAATGAAGTCTCAAAAGTTTATGATGAAATAATCAAACTTAAAAACAATAATGTTTCAAACCCTATTATAGATACGTATTTTGAAAAAGTAACGAGTGAGGTTGATATAATTTCTACACCGAAAGAATACGAAGTCTATATGGATTTACAAAATGACTCAATAGAAAATTGGATATTTATGGGTAAAACTCCAATCTCAAAAATTAGAGTACCAAATGATTGGTTTACTTTAAAATTTATATTTGGTGATAATGAATTTATAGCTAGATCAAGCGTGAATGCTCTTAGAGGTAAAAGAAATTATGGATTCCCAGAAGTTAATAAATTTGACAGTGCTAAATTTAATCTAGTGTTAGGAGGAAAAAGAAGCCTTCAATTTCCAGGATTAGACCACTACTCTTCAATAGAAATTGGGCCATATTTAATTTCAAAATTTGAGGTAACAAATAAAGAATATTTAGACTTTATTTTGGACGAAGGATATGAAAAAGAGGAATATTGGGAGTTTGCAATTGATGAAGATTCAGACTTTATGAACTCAACAATAAATTCATTTACCGGTAAATTTGGTAGGAAAGGACCTTCCAACTGGTCTTACGGCATGTACCCGGAGGGACAAGAAAATTTTCCAGTTACTGGAATTTCATGGTATGAGTCTATGGCTTACGCCAATTATAAGAATTTATCTTTACCAAATGTTTACCAGTGGGCTTCTGCTGCAACATTAAGCATTTCAAGTTCATTTATGTATAATAGTAACTTTTCACAGAATCAACTAATTAATGTTGGTTCAAAAGAAAACTCAAATTTTTTTGGATTATATGATATTGCTGGGAATGTTAGGGAGTGGATTGTTAATTCATTGAGTGATGACAGCTCTATCAAAGGGATTTTAGGAGGGAGCTTTACAGATGAACCCTATTACTTTAATGATTACTTTGGTCAAAGTTCACTAGATAGAAGCATTGGAAACGGCATTAGATTAGTTAAGAATCTAAAAAGCGAGTATAAAACTGATCTGACTGCTAATGATCAATATTTTGTTAAGGTTAGAGATTTTCTCAATGAGAAAAACATTTCGGATGACGTCTTTGAAATATTTAAATCACAGTACGATTACAAAAAATTAAGTCTAAATAAAGTGGAAGAAACGCTAGACTACAGTGTTTCATCATTTGCTGTAGACAAATTTACAATTGATGCAGCTTACGATGATGAAAAATTACCTGGATACGTTTTTTATGATAAGAATATAGATAAACCATACAAACCAATTATTTTCTTTCCAGGTTCTAATGCTCTCAATACTGATTCTTTTGAAAATGGTATAGAAAATAGAATGAAACGCTTTTCTTATTTACTCTCTGAGGGTTATGCCATAATCCACCCCATTTATAAAAGTACATATGAGAGAAGAAATGATATTAAAAGCGATTATCCGGATGAAACTGATGGTTACAAGAATGCTGTCATAAAATGGGGAAAAGATTATAAAAGAGCCATAGATTATATAGAATCTCGCGACGATATGGACATGGACAAACTATCCTACTACGGAATTAGTTGGGGAGGTTCAATTGCCAACATCCTACTTGCAATAGATGACAGAGTAAAAAACTCCATTCTATATGTTGCTGGAATTGAATTTCAAACTTGTAAAAAGGAAGTAGATAAATTCTACTATACCTCTAGAATTAAAATTCCTGTTCTTATGGTAAATGGTAAATACGATCATTTCTTTCCTCTTGAAACTTCTCAAATTCCTATGTTTAAGTTACTTGGTACTCCAGAGGAGGATAAGAAACATTACGTATATGAGACTGGACACTATGTACCAAGAGATGAATTAATTAAGTTACACCTGGACTGGCTCAAAAAATATGATACATAAATACCTTACTAGTACACAAATAAGTTCTTTTTTTATGGTCGTATTAATTCTTAGCAGTAATTATGTATTATCTCAGGATATAGGAGTTCAAGTTGACAGAAATCAAGGAATTATTGAGAGTATATTCGTCAAAAAAGATGAAATCGTATTTGAATTAGACTCATCAAATAGTAAAATCAAAAATATTTATGTCTTTTCACACGACTCTCTCTCTGAAAGATTTTTTAATGAACCTGTATATGATTTTAAACCAAGGAGAAAGTTAGAATTACATAGAGGAGTTAAATTATATGTTAATTCATATAAAAGTGTTGATTATGCTAAGAATTATTCCGATAACAGTTTTGCTGGAATTGTTGGGTCAATTACTCAAATAGACGATATAGAAATTGAATACCACAAGAGAATTGGTAACAACAGAATAATTGGTATTGTAGGCAAAATAAAATCTGTTAATGATATTCCCATATCCTACCACATCAATTACAGTGAAAACCAAAGAGGTAGATACATGGGTAAAATACAGACTATTGATGATATTGATTTTGAGTTTCACAATCGCCACACCTACTCAGAACTTGGAAAATATGTAGGTAAAATAAAAGAGATAAATGGAGTAAAATTTGAATATATTCAAAGCTATTCTGGTAATGTAAATAAGGGATCTGTGGGAAAAATTGGAAAGATTGGAAATATTAAAATCGAATACTTTAAAAATTATTCAAATAATTCAGCTTCTGGAATTGTAGGTAAATTTAAGTCTATCACTGGATCAGATGAAAGGGTAATTATATACTGATATTTTGAAAATATTTTTATTAATAATCTTTAGTTTTATTTGCTTTCAAAGTCTTTCATTAGATGTATCTAAAAAGACTCTTAAAGCTGTTTCCATTAATTCAAGTGAAATAATACTTGATGGAAAGCTAGATGAGCCTTTCTGGAAGAAAATTACTGGTATAGAGGATTTTTTAATGCAGGAACCCATAGAGGGTGGAGATCCAACCGAAAATACCATTGTAAAAATTGCTTACGATGAGAAGTATCTCTACATAGGTGCTGTATTATTCGATTCTGACCCTGATAAAATAAAGGCATTTAAGATGAGAAAGGATGCTTCTTTAAACACAGACGATAGGTTCATGTGGATTCTTGATACATACCTTGACGGGAGAAATGCATATTTTTTTGAGATCAATCCAAGAGGACTAATGGGAGATGGTCTACTGACATCTGGACAAGGAAGAAGTCTAAACAAGGACTGGGACGGAATTTGGAGACCATGGACTTTTATAGGAGATTTTGGGTGGTCAACAGAAATACGTATCCCCTTTCATACACTAAATTTTGATCCAAAAATTAGTACTTGGGGTATAAACTTTCAGAGGACAGTAAGAAGAAAAAATGAAGAAATTTTATGGTCAGGACACAAAAGAAATCAAGGCATATACAGGCCTCAAGACGCAGGTAGGCTCACAGGTCTAAATCAAATATCACAAGGCTTGGGGCTTGAAATCGTTGGCTATGGTAAAGCTGAGGCATCAAAAGTTGTGAATAATCAGGCAGAAGGATTTATTAAAGATAATGGCATTGATGGTGGTCTTGACGTCAACTATAACATCACAGCTGGATTAAAAGCATCTCTTACTCTTAACACTGATTTTGCAGAAACTGAAGTTGACGACAGACAGATTAATCTTACAAGATTTCCATTACGATTTCCAGAGAAAAGAGACTTTTTTCTAGAAGGTGCTAATATCTTTCAGTTTGCTACTAGAAGTGGTGTATATCCATATTTTTCTAGAAAAATTGGTCTTCAGTCTGGGAATCCAATACCAATTTTATTTGGAGGAAGGGTAATTGGAAAAATTGGTAAGGTGGAAGTTGCTGCACAACAGGTAAAAACTAAAGAAACAGATTTAATAAATTCAGAAGATTTTTCGGTGATAAGACTAAAACAAAATTTTTTAAAAGAAAGTAGTATAGGAGTACTTTATACTAGAAGGCATACCAGAAATGGAGATGAATTACCAGAACCAGTACAAGATAGGAATACATTAGGAGTTGATTTAACATTAAACACATCAACATTCTTAAAAAATCAAAATCTTCAGTTCCAGGCATTTGCAGTGATACACAATCCAAATTCACCAGATGAAATTAATAACAGCATATGGGATAGATCTGCAAGAGGCCTACGTTTTAATTTTCCAAACCAACCTTGGTCTGGAAGTTTATCATACAGAGAATTTGGTGTATTCTATGACCCTGCTATAGGATTTTCTAGAAGAAATTCATTTAGAAGAGTTGAGCCTAGGATAAGGTTTTCTCCTATTCTTGAAAAAAGTTCGGTTATCAGGGAACTACAATGGGAAATTAGTTTTGAAAACTTGATGAATTTACAATGGAAGAAATTGACACAAAATATAAGACTGACACCCATCTCTATACGTTTTGAAACTGGTGATGAAATTTCTTATCAAGTAATTAAAAATTTTGAAAAACTAGAAAACGATTTTAATATCCTAGGTGATAATTCTATTATTATTCCGACTGGAAATTACACAAATTGGTCACACCAGATTGAGATTGAAACCGCCAATTATAGGAAGATCGTTTATGAGCTAGAATTAAATACCGAAGGTTTTTGGTCTGGAAAAAGAATAGAGTATCAAAATAACCTAACCTTAAGACCTATACCAGGAATAAACGTAAATTTTGGATATATACACTCAAAAATTGATTTGACAGAGGGTAACTTTAAGACGAACTTAATTCGTTTCCTTGCTGATTTTGACATCAACCCCTTTATTTCATTTTCATCAAATGTTCAGTACGATGATATTAGTAGACAGATCGGGATGAATAATAGATTTAAATACACGATAACCCCTGGCTCAGATATCTATTTTGTCTATAACCATAGCTGGATAGATGAAAATGACAAATTTACAACTACGTCAAACATGGGTGCAAGTAAGATAACTTATACTCACAGATTTTAATTACTTGACTATACGTAATGTATGGTAATCTTTAAATTCCCTGTCGTAACGATCCTTTGATTTAACCTCAATTACGTGTATGCCCTCAGTAAGATTTTTACCTATTTCACTTTGCCACAAGTGTGTTGAATTACTCGCCTCGTACATCCTTTTAATTAGAGGATATGGTTTATCTCTCAGATCTGGATCATTCTCCCACTGATCCTTAAGTTTTATCGAATTAAAATCACCGAATCGCTCGTAAATTAGAGAATAGTATGGATCTTGGTCACTTACCTTTTTCATTTGATTCCACCCTGTCTCACCAAGAACTCTAAAACTTAGTTCAGACTGTTCACTACCATTAAAAAAATTAACTGTAATGTTCGTAGATGCACTTGCCTTTTCACTCACTCCTCTAGGTGTATGAATATTCATTCTGTAGTTTTCTGATTTTCCAGAAACTTTCCAGTCTATAATGTAATTTGTACCATTAAAAGTGATGTAGGAGTAGCCGTTTGGAGTTCCATCTCTCATCATAGTAAGTGGGATATTATTTTCATCTCTAACTCCGTTCCACCAATTGCCAGAGGTTGTTCCTACATTAAAATGGTGGTGCGGAACCTCTCCCTGCCAGTGGGAAGACTCCTCATGAAAAAATGTATTATTTTGCGTGTGAGAATGGGCAGAAATAGATAATGTGTGGGGAAATTCACTGAGTAAGGCAAATAATTTTTTCTGGTCGCTTTCCCTAAACCTTTCGTGCAGGACAAGCGGAATATGCATAGTCAGTACTATCAGATCATCTTTTGATATGAGTTTAAGATAATTCTTGACAAACTCTATCTGATCCGGCCTTAAGCCACCAACATATCCCCTATCTCCTACCGGTGCATTCATGATAACATTATCTACCACTATAAAATGGACGTCACCATAAACAAATGCGTAGTTAGGTGGGCCATATACTCTCTCAAAGGTTTCATCAGATAGTTCGTCTCTGTCAGCTTGAAAATTTACGTCGTGATTACCAAGAACATTATACCATGGCACTCCTATCTTAGCAACAGCTTGATTCATAGGTTTTAATAGGTCCAGGTTATCGCCAACAATATCACCCATCGTCATTCCAAACTCTACCCCTTTCACTCCTACGAGCTCTGAGACTATATTTTCACTAAAGAAATCTACCTCCTCAAGGCTATACGGCTGGGGATCACCGAAGACAATCATCTTAAACTTTGACTTGCCTTTCTCTGCATATAAAGGAAAGTTAATATTTTCTGGGAGAGCACCAGTTGCCTCAACACCTCTGTAAACAAAATTATCTGGAGAACCACCCGGTTTATGGATGTAGTAAAACCTAGGCAAGTTAAGTTTGTCGACAGGAGTCATCCAATCCCTTGGTTTAATCACAAAAATTATTGCATCATCCGAAATTGGGATTTTATATTTTCCCCCATTGTCTGTTTTCACGATATCTACACCATTCGATACGTAAACATTCGCAATACCCACCTCACCTTCATCCATAACCTCATTTTCATTTACGTCATGGTAAACACATCCCTTAGCAAACTTTTGATAAGGATAAACAGAATTTTTAATTGATGAATTGTCAGAGGAAAATAATGTGATAAGAATTGAAATAAATAATTGTATTTTTAACATCTTTTTAAAAGAAAGATTTAATTGTAGTTACATCAACATTACCACCACAAACTAGTATCAAACATTTTGAGTTAGGTTTTATCGAGATCTTATTATTTAAAATTGGAACAAAACATGCTGCCGCAGATGGCTCTGGAATAATTTTTAATCTTTCTATCATAAATTTTAGTGAATTTATCATTTCAGATTCTGATACAAGAATAATATCATCAACAAATCTTTTTACATATTCAAGTGTGATCTTTCCTGAAAAAGGGGCTGCCAAGGTATCAGCAATTGTTTTATTTTTTACTGTGTCAAAATTTTCTACTTTCCCTGATTGTAAACTTTTACTCATCACATCGGAATTTATAGGCTCAACACCATAAATTTTAATATTTGGATTATACAACTTAAAAACATGAGACATACCTGATATTAATCCTCCACCACCAATACTAATAAAAACGTTGTCAATATATTTTAATTTGTCTAGTACCTCTAGAGAAATTGAACCCTGACCTTTGATTACATCATAATCATCAAAGGGATGAACCATAGTTCGTTTTTCTTTTTTAATAATCTCATTACAAACATCCATCATATTCTCAGAGGTAAGAATAACATTTCCGCCATACGATTTTGTAGCATTTACCTTTGATTTTGAGGCATTTAAAGGCATTACAATCTTAGATTTTATTCCGAATATGGATGAAGACCAGGCAACTGCCTGTGCATGATTACCAGCAGAAATAGCGATTACTCCATTTTTTTTTTGATTATTAGATAGTGACAGAATCTTATTGACAGCACCCCTAACTTTAAATGAACCTGTCTTTTGAAATAGCTCTAACTTAAAATAAGCATCAATTCCAAACGTATTATTTACAGTCTTTGATTGTACTATTGGAGTCTTATTTATGTAAGTTGAAATTCTTTCACGAATTTCTTTATACACATTTAATGAAGGTAAGTTCAAACTTTATTGATAAGGTTAAGTTGTAGCTTTAAAGACTCTATTTCCTTATCAGACTGATCAATTTTTGACATATATTCTTTCTTGAGATTATCAGCTGCTACAGACTCCTTTAGATAATATATATTGTTTTTTAGATTCTTTATTTCTGACTCAATCATATGAATTTTTTTAATTAGGTCAGATTTTTTCTTAATTATTTTATTCTTTGAATAAGGATTTTTAGCTAAGGAATTTAATTCTATTATAAATTTAAATTTATCAAATTCATCTTTAGTTAATTTTTTTTCGGATGCACTAACGACTGAATCAATTGCCTTTTTGAATTTTGGTTTTAAATCATCAATGTTTTCTTTAGGTATATGTCCAACTTCAAGGTACTTAACCTGCAACTTAAAAAATTCATCTTGATCGATTGAATCATTTTTAGATAGTTTTATTATTTCATCACATATTGAAGTTTTTAACTTTAGATTATCTTGATACAATTTAATTGTTTCCTTATCACCTAATCTTTTTCTATTGTAAAAATGATCACACGATTTTTTAAACTCATTAAAGATTGAATCTTTAAATCTAATAGGAACCTTACCAATTTTCTGCCATTCTTTTTGAAAACTCTGAATTAAAGTAGAGGTCTTATCCCATTCTTCGCTATCCATAACCTTTTCAACTTTTTTTATAAGATCTTTCTTTAGCTGGAGATTTTCTTTGTAGGAATCATCAATCTTTTTGAAAAATTTATTTTTTTTCTGAAAAAAAGTTTTAAAAATATTCCAGAAATCTTTGTTAATAGATTTAGAGTCTGAATTTGGAACTCCGCCAATTGAATCCCACTCATCTTTTAGAGAAATAATTTCCTTTGTTTTTTGAGACCAATCCTTAATTGTGGAAAAATTAAAATCTTTGAAACTGTCTAATTTTCTTATTAATCCTTTTTTTCTATCTAAATTCTCTTGAAGAGAATCTTTAATAGATAAAATGAATTCCTTTTTTCGTTCGTATATTAAATCTGAAGCAGCTTTTAATCGATCCCAAATATCATTTTGATTATCTTTTGATACTGGACCAATATGTTTGAATTCAGAATGTAGGTTATTTAGTTGAGAAACTGATTTCATAATATTTTTTTCTGTAACAAGAGATTCAGCTTTATCACAGATTATCAATTTTTTTTCTAAGTTTTTCTTTCTATCTAATTCTTTTAATTCAAAATAAATACTTCTATTATCATAAAACCTATCTAGCAGAGCATTGTATGTAGACCATAAGGATCTATCTTTTGAGTCTTGAAGTTGTCCAATTTGTTTCCATAGGTCTTGAAGTGATTTTACCTTATTGAATGTGTCTTTATCCTCATTTCCATCTATAAGTACTCTTAATTTTGATATAATTTCTTTTTTTTTCTTGATTTTACTTTTAAGAGATAATAATGAAAAATCTTTATCAGGAGGGTTATTTTTATTTGTGTTCTCTTCATTAGAAATGGGGGGGTCAGAATTCTCAGATGTCTTCTCTAAATTCTTTAACTCACTAACTTCATTTGATTGATCCTCTACTTTTTCTGATTGCTTCATATGACAAATTTAATTAATATTTTAATTCAATGTAGAATCAGGTGGATAATTAGAAAATATTTTGTTTTTAAGAGAATTTTTTGATAATGTCTTTTGCCAAGACTTTTGATCAATAATGTTAAAGACAAGATCTAAATCAAAATCATTAATCACAATCCATGAGTTATCTTTGATTTCACTTTCTAACTGATTTGGAGACCAACCAGAGTAACCGATAAAAAATTTACATTTAATTGTATCATGATCCATTTTTAATTTTATTTCATCATAATCACCCCCTAGAAAAATTTTATTTTTGATTTTTATTTTTTCACCACTTAATTCTTTATCGTTATGAATAAAATTGATAAAGTTATTATCAACTGGTCCGCCATTGTATAATTTATTTTTTACTGCATCTTCTAAATTAATATTTAAAGAGTCAAATTCAACTTTGTCATTTAATTTATATCCAAAACTTCCTTCTCTATTATGTTCACAAATTAAAATTATTGATCTTTTGAAATTTTTATCATTCATTAGTGGTTGTGAAAAAATTATACTTCCTTTCATAACCTTATCATTGGATTTATAGTTAAAATAGTCGAAATTCATTTTAATATAATTTATAACATTAATGAAGAGAATTCAAAATTTAAGGGTAGATTATTCTGGAAAAATCCTAGATCTTGATAAAATTAATAAAAATCCTATTGATGAATTCAGGAAATGGTTTAAAGAAGCTCAGAGCAAGGATATACTTGAACCTAATGCCATGACATTATCAACGATATCACCCAAAGAAAATATAAACTCAAGAACAGTATTATTAAAAGGAATAAATAATGAAGGTTTTATTTTTTATACAAATTATGAAAGTAGAAAGGGAAATGATATAAATTTTAATAGCACTGTCTCATTGGTCTTTTTATGGAAAAAATTAGAAAAACAAATAATTATCAAAGGCAATGCAAAGAAAATAAGCAAAAAAGACTCTGATAAGTATTTTCAAAGCAGACCTAGAAGTAGTAGAATAGCAGCTTGGGCATCTAATCAGAGTAAAGAGCTCTCATTTGAGAATGAACTTAAAGAAAGATTCTCTCATTATGAAAAAAAGTTTAGAAATAAAGACATACCCCTTCCTGAATTTTGGGGAGGATTTCTAGTTGAACCTAAATCGATTGAATTCTGGATTGGTAGAAAATCGAGGATGCACGACAGAATATTATATACAAGAAATCAAAAAAATTGGAATATTCAAAAATTATATCCCTAGATTAAAGAAGAAATATTATTTATCTTAATTGGATGTCCAGTAACGAAACCTTCTCCGTGATGTACACCAATCTTGTGACCCATTTCAATTGATCTTGAATGTATAAATTCTAGAAATTCTTGTGAAGAAATGAAAGAATCAGGTTCATTACTTTTAGGATCATAAAACTGGCTTTTGAAACACTTTATTGATTCCATTTTTTTAATAAAACAATCAGAAACATCAATTATAATATCTGGTTCAACATAATCATTTTGAATGGAATGTAATATAATTTTAGGTCTGTGTGGTTCTTGATAGCTATTCTCGTATTGAGTTTTATATTTAACTAATCCAGATAGAAAACATGATTTTTTAACAAGTTTTGCTGTATTTTCATGATCTGGATGTCTGTCTTTTAATGAATTAGTTATTATTAAACCCGGTGTGTATAATCTAATTTTTTTTATTATTTCAATAATATTATTCTCATCACTATTAATAAAACCGTCGCGAAATCCTAAATTATCTCTAAATTTTATATTTAAAATTTTAGCTGAATCTTGTGCTTCGCTTAACCTGATATTCTCGTTTCCTCTTGTTCCCAACTCCCCTTTTGTGAGATCAACTATACCTACTGATAAACCCTTATTTATTGATGAGAGAATAGTACCTGAACAGCACAACTCAGCATCATCAGGATGAGCCATAATTACAAGTATATCTACTCTCATTTTAATAGTTATTCGATATATATCTTTCAGCATCTAAAGCACCCATACACCCAGATCCTGCTGCTGTAACTGCTTGTCTGTATACATGATCTTGAGCGTCCCCAGTCGCAAAGACACCTTTTATGTTTGTTTGAGTAGAACCTGGTATTGTTTTTATGTAACCATTTTCATCCATATCAAGAAAATCTTTAAAAATATCTGTATTAGGTTTATGTCCAATTGCAATGAATAAACCCTGGAGTTTAATACTTGACATTTCATTGGATTTATTATTAATTATATCTATTCCTGTCACAGCATCATGACCTAAAACCTCTTTTACCTCTGAATCCCAATGGATTTTTATTTTCTCATTTTCTAAAACTCTATTTTGCATAATTGTTGATGCTCTCATCTCACCTCTTCTAACTATAAGATGAACCTTTGAAGTAAGCTTAGATAAATATAATGCCTCTTCAGCAGCAGTATCGCCACCACCAACAACACCAACAACTTGATTTTTAAAGAAAAACCCATCGCAGACTGCACATGCTGAAACTCCTTTACCATTGAGTCTTTGTTCTGAATCTAGATTCAACCACTTGGCAGACGCTCCTGTAGATATAATTACTGTTTTTGATTTAATAATATTACCATCCTCTGCAACAGCTTTTAAATTGTCATCCTGAAAATCAACATCATTTATCATTCCAGTTTTAATTTCAGCACCAAACCTAGAAGCTTGGTTTTCAAAATCAACCATCATTTGAGGTCCTAAAACACCATCAGGATAACCAGGATAATTTTCAACATCAGAGGTAATTGTTAACTGTCCACCAGGTTGATCGCCCTTATAAAGTATTGTTTTTAGTCCAGCTCTTGAAGTATAAATGGCAGCGGTATACCCCGCAGGTCCAGAACCTATAATTAGAACATCAACACTTTTTTTAGACATAAATCTATTTTTCTGGTTTTGGAATTAAAGCTTTTCTAGAAAGTCTAAACTTACCAGTTCTTCTGTCAACTTCAATAAGTTTAACCTTAATTTCTTCACCCTCTTCCAAAACACCATCCATGGACTCAACTCTCTCCCATTTTATCTCGGAAATGTGAAGAAGACCATCTTTTCCAGGCATAAACTCAATAAATGCACCAAAATCTTTTATAGATTTCACTTTTCCTACATAAGTTTCACCAACCTCAGGAACAGCAACAATTGCTTTCACTCTTTCAACTGCATTATCCATTTCATCTTGATTTGAAGCAAAAACACTTACAATTCCATTTTCTTCGACTTCCTCTACTAAAACTGTTGCTCCAGATTCCTTTTGTATCTCTTGAATAATTTTACCACCAGGCCCAATCACTGCCCCGATCATATCTTTTGCTATAGACATCTGGTATGATCTAGGAGCATGAGATTTTAAATCTTTATTTGGTTTATCAATGGTCTTATTCATCTCAGATAGTATATGTAATCTTCCTTCTTTAGCTTGATTTAAGGCTTCAGATAGAATATCATAAGATAAACCATCTATTTTTATATCCATCTGACAAGCTGTAATTCCATCTTCTGTTCCCGTTACTTTAAAGTCCATATCACCTAAATGATCCTCATCACCTAATATATCAGATAGTATCGCGTATTTTCCTGATTTAGAATCAGAGATCATTCCCATAGCAATTCCTGATACAGGCTTTTTAATTTCTACACCGGCATCCATAAGTGCTAAACTTCCTGCACATACTGTTGCCATTGATGATGATCCATTAGATTCAAGGATATCTGAAACAATTCTTATAGTGTATGGATTATCTTCATCTGCAGGTAACATGTTTTTAAGTGCTCTTAGTGCAAGATTGCCATGACCTATTTCTCTTCTACCTGCTCCCCTGTTTGGTCTAACTTCACCCGTTGAATATCCTGGGAAATTATAATGTAAAATAAACTTATTATATCCGGAATGCATTGCCCCATCAATCATCTGCTCATCGAGTTTTGTTCCTAATGTAACAGATGTCAAAGATTGTGTCTCACCTCTTGTGAAAACTGATGAACCATGAGCATTAGGTAGATAATCTATTTCAGACCATATCGGTCTAATCTCATCTAACTTTCTACCGTCTAACCTAATTTTATTATCTAAAACAGCATTTCTAATAGCATCTTTTTCGACATCATGAAAATATTTTTTGAATAAAAACTCGTCAAAATCTTCGTTTTCTTCTACAGTTGTTAAATATTTCTCTCTTACCTCATTAAAAGCATCCCCTCTTTTCTTTTTATTAGCAATTCCTTTTTCAGCAATTTTATAAAGGTCTTTATATGTTTTTTTATGAATATCATTTTTAAGTTCTTCATCAGATTTTTCATGAGAGTAATCTCGATTTCCATCACTTTTTATTTTTTTCAATAAATCATTTTGAAGCTTACAAAGTGATTTAATTGCTTCGTGAGCAAACTTAAGAGCTTCAATAATTTCATCTTCAGATACTTCTTTTGACTCACCCTCTACCATACAAATATTATCATATGATGCACCTACCATTAGGTTAAGTGTAGAGTTATTGATTTGTTCTGGAGTAGGGTTAATAATATATTTACCATCAGATTTAACAACTCGAACTTCAGATATTGGCCCATTAAATGGTATATCTGAAACAGTTAAAGCAGCTGATGCAGCAAGAGCAGCAAGTGCATCTGGTAAAACATCTTTATCAGCACTGATAAGATTTAATATGACCTGGGTATCAGCATGGTAATCTGAAGGAAATAAAGGTCTTAAAACCCTATCTACAAGTCTACAAATTAAAACTTCGTGATCTGAAAGTCTACCCTCTCTTTTCAAAAAACCACCAGGAATCTTTCCTGCTGAGGCAAATTTTTCTTGGTAATCTACAGAAAGCGGTAAGAAGTCAACATTATCCATTGCTTCTTTCTTTGATACTGTAGAAGCTAATATCATGGTCTTACCCATGGTTAAAACAACTGATCCGTCTGCTTGTTTAGCCAACTTACCAGTTTCAATGGAAACCTCTCTTCCATCAGGTAATTTTGTATTTACATTTATCGGTTTTATCATAATCTTAAAATTTTTGATAGCAGTCTATAGAATAATAAAGAAAAGGAAAATACTCTTATTTCCTTAAGTCAAGCTTTGCTATAATATCTCTATACCTCTCTATATGTTTTGAGGAAAGATAATTTAGTAATTTTCTTCTTTTACCTACTAACCTTAACAAACCCATTCTAGATGAGTGATCATTTTTATTATCTTTTAAATGTTCAGTGAGGTGTTTTATTCGATAAGTAAACAAAGCTATTTGTGATTCAGCAGAACCAGTATCATTGTTTTTCTTTAACCTGCCATGATTTGCAAAAATCTTTTGTTTTTCTTCTTTATCTAAATACATGCTTAGCCAAAGTGTTAAATTGTTATTAATTTTAATCGTCGCAAAAATAGGAAAATAAAAATATTTTAAAAATAATTATTGCTTTTTCTGGATTTTTAAAATTTTAGATTTTAAATATTCAAAAATGTTATATTCAAATATTCTTGAATCTTTTTTTGCTAGATATAATAAAAAAAGACCTATTGGAAATATTAAAAGATTAGATAACCAAGCTGCTAAAAACGGAGATATTAAAGCTTCTCTTGCCCATTTTAAACCCAAAATATTTAATACATAATAAATTATATAAAATAATATTGAAATTATTACTGGAATTCCTAAACCTCCTCTTTTTATCAATGAACCTAGTGGAGCTCCAACCAAAAACATTGAAATACAAGCAAAAGCTTGAGCATATTTTTTAATTAATTCAATTTCATTTTTATTGATTTCAAATTCATGTGATTTTATTCTTGCCGAATTAATACTAAGATTTGTTTTGATGTTTCTTGCACCGTTTAATGCTCTTGCATATATCAGACTATTTATTCTCATTTTTTTTTCAATAGAATCTATAAAAGTATCATCTAAACCATTAATCTGATTTTTTTTAGAGTAGAAGTCATATACCTTATCTGATTCATTGAGTTCATCACGCAAATAACTTACGTCTTCCGGGAAAATAAAATTATTTTTCATATGAAAGTCATAGTAGGCTGACGATGTTTTAAGCATAGAATATCTTTGTTTACTTTTAATATATTTTATGGAATCAATTGTATTACTTAATTCATTTATATTTTTCATTCTATAATCACCTGCAAACAACTCCTCCTTAGTCCTATTCAAATCGAATGAAGACATATCAAATACCATTTTCATATATGAAAAATTATTTCTATAAAATTGATTAATAGTACTAGATTGATTTTTATTGGAAGGTATTTCAGTGTAAGAATTGCCGTTGTGCAATTCAAAAACTAGATATCTATTATCTAAAATCGAATACATTTTTACTGAATCTGATAAAATGACTCTATTATTACCTGGATAAGTTGTATGATCGTATATTAATACTCCTTTAAGTAATTCATCATTTATTTTTTTATTTATTTTAATTGTGTAACCAGGTATGCCATTATAAAATTGACCTTCTCTCAAATCCATTGATGGTTTTTTTCTTTTGATGTCGTATAAAAGACTTAATGCCTTAAGATTAGCCTTGGGAACAAAATTATTATTCGAATAAAAAGCAAATAGAGATAAGACTATAGAAATTAAAAAAATAGGAAATATTATTCTTAATAATGATATACCAGAACTTTTTATTGCAACTAACTCATTATTTTCACCCAAATTACCAAATGTCATTATAGAGGACAAAAGTATAGCAAGAGGTAATGCATCAGGGCTAATTCTAACTGAGAAGTAAAATAAGAATTCTAATAAAATCAGTACATCAATGTCTTTACCTAAAATATCATCAAAATACTTTAACATAAATTGTAGAAGAAGTATAAATACTACAACAAAAAATGTGATTAGAAATGGAACAATGAAAGATTTAAGAATAAGTAAATCAGTTTTTTTCAAGATTTTTTATATTCATGCTCCAATAATCTCTTTTAATTGAGAGAGTAAATTATCCCAAATTTGGTAAGATTCATCCAGGTCATCTGACTCAGTAAATTCTTCAACTCGAACAAAAACTGATTGTGTTAATTCATTTATCTCTAACCTAAACTCAAGTGTATCATTTTCTTTTGGCTTTTCATTTTCATTTAGGAATCTAAATTTAACATACCTATTATTTTTAATAGAATCAATGACTGCAATTCTTTCCTCACCATCCAATATAAAAATTAAGGTTTTATCAATGTTATTTATATTAACATCATCCGCAAACCATTGGCATAAACCTGTTGCAGTACTAAGGTATGGAAAAAGCATCTTTCTTGAGGCGTTGATCTGATATTCACCAACAAATTTTTGTTTAGTCATTGGTTGTATTTGTTATAAAACATTTAAATATATATTAAATTTTAAGAACCAAAAACATTTTCTATATTAATAATAATATATCTAGATTTGCCTTCTTCAAGCGAGATAGCTCAGGCGGTTAGAGCGTCGGATTCATAACCCGGAGGTCGGGGGTTCAATTCCCCCTCTCGCTACTATCTTGTAAAAACAAGTTCATTTTCAGACGATAGGTTTCCGTCGAAAGAATACCCATCATTATCAAAAAGTTTTATATCATCAATGTTATTAGATTTTCTATCAATAAGAAATCTAGACATAAGGCCTCTTGCCTTTTTAGCATAAATAGCAATGACTTTATAAGAACCATTTTTAAATTCCTTGAATACTGGTGTTATTATCTTAGAATTAACTTTTTTCTTGTTTACAGACTTAAAATATTCCTCTGAAGCTAAATTAACTACTATGTCACTATCTTCTATGTCATGATTTAATAGATCTGTTATCTTATCACCCCAAAACTTATAAAGATTGCTTCCATTTTCATTTTCAAGTTTGGTTCCCATCTCAAGTCTATAAGGGAGAATTTTATCAAAAGGTCTTAGAATACCATAATATCCAGATATGATTCTTAATGAGTTTTGTAAATAGTCAAACTTATCTTCTTCAATTGTGTCTGCTTCAAGTCCTGAATAAACATCACCTTTAAATGCATATACTGCTTGTCTTGAATCTTCTGATGATGTTGGGTCTTCCCAATTTTTAAATCTATTGAAGTTTAGTTCTGCAATCTTGTCACTAACACTCATAAGATTTTTCAAATCATTAGATGTATATTTTAACAAAATTTTATGCAAAACCTTTGTTTCATCCATTAATCTGCTTTCAGAATTAAATTTAGATTTTATTTGACTGTCAAAGTTTAGTGTTTTAGAAGGTGATATTAAAATTTTCATACTTTTTTATTTACAATATTTATACTTATTACAATTAATAAGGTTTTAGAAAATTTAAACTACTCAAAAATAAATATCAGACTCTAATCTTACTAAATTTTCATAAATTAAATCATGAATATTAGTTCTAATATTTAATTCTGAAATTTTTCTATTTTCTCTTGAGTCATAAACCCTATTTGATAAAAAAACATATATCAGATTGTATTCAGGATCAACCCAAAAAAATGTACCTGTGTATCCTGAGTGTCCGTAACTTGAATCTGAAACATATCTAGAGTATGTACAATTTTTAATATCATATTTAGGTTTTGGTTTATCAAAACCAAGACCCCTATAAAAATTTTGATTTTCATTATCATACTCTGTAAAAAATCTAACCACATCACTATCAATTACTTGATTTTTATCATCACTATCTCCATCCAAAAATATTTGATAAAACTTTGATAAATCTGAAGCTGTAGAAAATAATCCGGCATTCGCTGACACTCCATTCATCATTGCCGCCCCCTCATCATGGACAACACCATGAATCTGGAAATTTCTAAAAAAATTATCATCCTCAGTGGGTACTATTTCATTAAGTCGAAATTTTTTTAAAGGATTAAAAACCATTGTCTTTAAACCTGCTTTATTATAAATTTTTTCTAAATAGTTATCAAAGGTATCTCCAGAAAGGGTTTTAACTATTTCTGGAATTAGATAATAAAAGAGTCCAGAATACAATACAGTATCTCCTTCTATAAAATTGGTATTTTTAATCTGCTTATATATTTCTTTTTTATAGTTCTTATAAAGGTAAAGACTGTCAGTAAGCTTTATATTAAATCTTTTCTTATATATAAATGAAAGAGTTTTCTTTTTGAAATCTCCATTATCTTTTTTAGTAGTCTCATGAAATGGTATCCATGATCTTATACCAGTAATATGTTGTAAGTAATTTATCACTTTGTTATCCCCTACTTTAGTATTTTTAAAATATTTTACATAATTGCTCAGAGAAGAGTTTATATCAATAAGATCATCTTCATATAAGCTCATTAAAGCAAATGCTCCTGCAGTTGGTTTAGTGATTGATGCTAAATCATAAATAGAATTATTTGTTACCATGTTTATGCTATCATATGTATGGTAACCGTAGCTTTTATTAATAACCTCTTCCCCATCTTTTAAAACAACAATTTGTGCTCCAGGAAATGCTTTTTGTTTTATAGATAGAGATATTATAGAATCTATCTTATTTTTAAGGATATTATTTTGTGCAGACAATGAAAAATTAAAGGATAGTAAGAAAATAATTATATTTTTCATCTATATCAATTTAATACCTAAACCTGGAGAATCCAATGGATGTAAAATACCATCTATCAAATTGAATCCTCCACTAACAATATCTTTCTGCAAATCAAAACTACCGTCTAAATCAAGATATTTAGTGTTTTTATAAGAAAGAGCAGTGTTTAATGCTGCAGATATACTAATAATACTTTCATCATTACAACCCCACATCAAATCAATATTATTTTGATATGCTTGGTTTGCAATCTGTTGACCAGAAGTTATTCCACCACATTTCATTAATTTAATATTAAAAATTTTACCATAATTATTAGTTGATAATTTTAGTGCATCTTTGAAATTAACTAGACTCTCATCAAGTGCTATTACATCTTTAATTTTTGATGGAAACTTTAAATAATCTTTCAAATCTTTAACAGACAATGGCTGTTCTATCAGCTCGATTTGTTTAGTTTTGGAGTAAAACTTAATTGTATCATCAAGAGACCAACCTTGATTTGCGTCAATTCTAATCTTAATTTTTTTACCAAATTTTTCATTGACAATATTTATCCTCCTAATATCATCATCAACATTATTTCCTAATTTTATTTTAATATAATTGAAGCCAAGGGCTATGTACTCATTAATTTCCGATACAGTTTCTTCGGTATTTTTAATTCCTACCGTAATAGATGTTGAAAGAGATTTAACTTTTCTTCCTAAAAATTTTCCAATTGATATACCTAGATTTTTACAATAAGCATCATAAATAGCTAAATTAAATGCAGCTTTTGACCCTGGATCATCTATAAATTTATTTTCTATATCATTAATAATCATCCAAAATGAATTAATATCATTTCCTATTAAATTATCAATATATTTTTTTGAATTATTATATGAATCCATTATATCAAATCCCACAACATGTTTTGAAACATTAGATGCCCCTAAACCTACCTTACCATCAGATAAAATGATTTTCACAAAGAGAATTTTAATAGACGAAGTGGTCTTATAAGCTATAGTATATGGTCTTTTGAGGTCAATATCAATAATATCAATCTCAATATTTTCAATTTTCATAAAATTTATTTTCTAATATTTCTAAAAAACCATCTAAACTTTCATCCAATGGCAAAAAAACAGGCATATCTAAATCTTTAGAAATTAATTCTTTGTGAAATATTTTTTCTTGATCTGTCATTCCTTGAGTATTAAGGGTTACGGCTAAAACTTCCTTACCGTATGAATTTATCAATTCAATTTCTGAATCCAAAGAAGGCATAACAGCATTTATATGTTCCCAACCATCAAAATACTTTCTCTTGGGAGAGTGTTGCAGGACTACCCCATTCACATTAGCAGAAATTAAAAATTCACTACCACATGGACCAGAGGGATTTCGAAGAGCAGCTTGTCCTTCAATTAGAATATACCTTGGTTTTTTAGATATATAGCACTCATAAATTGCCTTCTCAAGTTCACCTGAAACAAAATCATTTAATGTAGAATCAAATATGAAACCATGCTCCCACCCCTGCATCCATCCAGTTTGACCAGTATATACCATATCGGATTTGATGTTATTTTTTTTTAAATTCTCAACAATAAGTTTAGCTGTAGTTCTTTTTCCTAATCCACAATCAGTACCTAAAACTACAATCTTTGGAACTTTAACATCATATATTTTACCAGACCAAAAGGTTAACTCATTCCGAGGTCTTGAAACCCTTATATCAAAAATTTTAGCATTACTTTGTATTGAAATTTTCCTTAATTCATCGTCATCGTTTAAAATAGAATGAAGACCATTAATAATTGAAATTCCATTTTTTAAGGATAAAATAACATCTTGCCTCATCTCATAAGGAAGTAGTCCACCAGCAGAAGCTACACCTATTATACAATAATCTACCTTTAAAGAAGAACGAAGAAAGGAATCCATGTCTTTATAAATAGGAATTTCTGATGTTGAGTCGAGTAAATCTATTTTTCCATTTTTATCAACATGAACATATTTTTTTGAGAAACTACTATCTATAACAGATACAATATTAAATCTTTTTGAACCTCTTATTAAACCATGTGCAGTTTTAGCTGATTTTAAATCCAACTTTCCATTTGTTAATACAATGGCATTTCCTTTTATTTTCATGATCTTAAGAAGATGTACTTTAATTCAATATTACTAATTTAGTAATTGAAATGAAAAATTCACTTACTAAAGAACAAATTGATATTTTAAAACATAAAGGAACAGAAAAAGCATTCACTGGAAAACTATTATATAATAAGCAAGATGGAGTTTATAAATGTGTTGGATGTGGAAACAAATTATTTTCGTCAGATGAAAAGTATGACTCTGGATCAGGATGGCCAAGTTTCTCAGATATTTATTCAGAAGAATCTATTAAAACAAAAATTGATATAAGTTACGGTATGATTAGAACCGAAGTAACTTGCTATGATTGTGGAGGACATCTTGGTCATGTTTTTGATGATGGTCCATCTAAAACTGGTAAAAGATATTGCATAAACTCAGCTATACTTAATTTTAAAAAGAAATGAAACTCGCCATTGGAATAGATATTGGAGGAACAATTACAAAGATTGGTATTGTCTCAAAAGAAGGCAATTGTTTAAAAAAAACTTTTTTCAGAACAAAAGAACATAAAAATTTTAATAGTTATATTTCTCAGTTAAATGATTCCATAGAAGATCTTACCAATAAATATAAGAATATTATGGGTATCGGTATAGGTGCACCTAATGCTTCAAAAAGTGGGACTATAGAAACACCATCTAATCTTAAATGGAATGGTGAAATTAATATCATAGAAAAAATATATCAAAAAAATAATCTGCCAATTTATTTATCAAACGATGCAAACTGTGCAGCAATGGGTGAAATGATGTATGGCAACGCAAAAAATTTATCAGATTTTATTGTTATTACCCTAGGAACTGGACTTGGTAGTGGAATTGTATGTAATGGCAAGATAATTGAAGGATCTGATGGTTTTGCAGCTGAACTTGGACATTTTTCTTTAAATAATAAAAATAGATATACTGGTCTTAATATTAAAGGAGGACTCGAAGCATATGTTTCTGCTACAGGTATAAAAAGGACAATACTATATATGCTTTCCAAATATACGAATGACAGCATATTTAGAAGTGTTTCTTTCAATGATTTACATGGAGAAGACATAACCAAAGCTGCAGAGAAAGGTGATTTTATTGCCTTAAAAGCCTTTGAGTATACAGGAAAAATATTAGGTGAATCCTTAGCGAATTTTGTAACTTTTATGCAACCTAAGGCTATTATTTTAACAGGTGGATTGGTTCATTCTGGTAAGTGGATTCTAGAACCTACTAAAATTGCTTTTAATAAAAACTTACTTCCTTTTTATAAAAATAAGGTTAAAATTCTTCCCTCAGGATTAGAAGATAAAGATTCAGCTATTCTGGGATCAGCTGCTTTAGTATGGAAAAATATTTTATAACTTTAATATTATATTTAATCAATTTTTACTCTTTTTCTCAAAGGGTTGTAGTTTTAGATGAAATAAACGAACCAATATATAATGTAAGCTTTTATACCTCTGATTTTAATAAATCAGCATTTTCAAATTTTAAAGGTGAGGTCGAATTATCGATTTTCAATGAAAATGACAGTGTATATATCCAACACCCAGCCTTCCAAAATCTAATTTTAGTTAAAAAAAACATTTATAAAAAAATCATTCTTAAAAGTGATATAATTGAAATTGATGAGGTTATAGTAAGTATTAACAGGTGGGAAGAGAGTTTAAATGAGGTTACAAATAAAAGCTTAATAATAAATAGAAATTTAATTGAAAAGACAACACACCAGACTGCTGCTGATCTTTTAGATAAAACCGGAGAAATTTTTATTCAAAAGAGTCAACTTGGTGGAGGAAGTCCTATGATGAGAGGTTTTTCTGCAAATAGAATTCTTTTATCTCTTGACGGAATTAGATTAAATAATATTGTATTTAGAGGGGGGAATATTCATAATATAATTTCTATTGATCCAAATATTTTAGACGGTGTTGAAGTTCTATTTGGTCCAGCCTCAGTAATCTATGGTAGCGATGCAATTGGTGGAGGTATTAATTTTCGAACTAAAGATCCTACATTCAAAATTAAAAGATTAGTTAATGGTTCTCAGAATATTCAATATAACACATCAAATAACTCTAAGATTTACAATATAAATATTGAAATTGGTAACAAAAAGATTTCAAACATATCAAGTTTATCATTTAGTTCTTATGATGATTTAATTTCAGGATCAAATCAAAAAAAATATCCTTATTTTGGATTAAGAAATGAATATGTAAAAAGAGATAACCTAAACGAAATTGATATAATAGTTGAAAATCCAAATCCTAATAAACAGATTGAAAGCGGATATTCTCAAATTAATTTTATAAATAAAACAAACATCAAACTAAATGATTTAAATAATATAATTTTTGGGACATACTATTCTAGATCATCAAATATACCCAGATATGACAGATTAATAATGTATGAAGATATCTTCAATCCAAAATATGCTGAATGGTTTTATGGACCTAATACTTTTTTTTTAAATAAAATTCAATTGAATTCATTTAAGAAAAGAAGGATATATGATGCATATAAAATTATTTTTTCTAATCAAAAAATCAAAGAAAGTAGAAATACTAGAAGGTTTAATGAAATTAATTTAAATCATAGAAGTGAAAATATAAATGTGACATCTATTAATATTGATTTTGATAAAAACTTAAATAAAAAAGACTTTTATTATGGTATTGAGTCAATATATAATTATGTCAAATCAAATGCAAAAATGAATAACATAAATGATAATTCTGTATCTACAACTCCAACAAGGTATCCAGATAAAGGAACTGATTTTTTCTCTAATTCAATTTATATATCATTTAAAAACTCGTTTAATAGAATTAAATACAATGCCGGAATTAGAGCTAATAATAGTTATTTAAATGCAAAACTTTCTAACAGTTTTTATGACTTTGATTTTAATGAAATAGAAGTTAATAATACTTCAATAACTGGTAATATAGGTTTCAGATATGACAAAGGAGTCTCAATTATAAAATTTCAATATTCAAACGGATTCAGATCACCAAACTTGGACGATTTAGGTAAAATATTTGACTCTGAACCTGGAAATGTTATAATACCTAATCCAAATCTAAAACCTGAAGTAGCAAATAATTTTGAAGTTAATTATGAAATCAATACCAAGAAATTAAATTTCCAAAATTCTTTATACTACATAAGACTTAATAATGCTATTACCAGATCAGTTAGTAATTATAATGGACAAGACTCTATATTATATGATGATGAATTAAGTAGAGTCCAAACATTAAAAAATACAGGTAAAGCTAATGTTTATGGTTTTAGTAGTAAACTTTCCTACAAATTATCAAAGAATTTATTATTAAATAAAACTATTTCATATAATAACTCATATGATATTAGTAATAAAAAACCACTACGACATTCACCACCATTATTTGGTAAATTTCAGATTAGTTACAAGTTAAAAAGATTAGAAATCATCTATAATTTATTGTATAATGGAAGAAAAAAAATCAAAAATTTTTCAGAAAGTGAGTTAAATAAATTGTATTTATATACTAAAGACGGATCTCCTTCGTGGATAACACATAACATCTCAATTTACTATAATATTAATTATTTGATTAAAACTAATCTTTCAGTTGAAAATATTTCAGATATACACTACAGAACATATTCATCAGGAATAAGTGCTCCTGGTAGAAATATTAATTTTGGAATAAATATAAAATTTTGAAAAATATTAAACATATAGTTTTATCTGGAAATATTGGTGTTGGTAAAACCACCTTATCTGAAATAATATCTAAAAAATTTAATTGGGAACTTCAACTAGAAGAAGTAAAAGACAACCCATATCTTGATGACTTTTATAAGTCGATGAAAGATTGGTCATTCCACCTTCAAATTTTTTTTCTGAATAGTAGATTTAATCAGATTCAAAAAATATCTGAAAGTAAAAAAGTTGTCATACAGGATAGATCAATATATGAGGATTTTGAAGTTTTTACCAAAGCACTACATGACTCTGGTATTTTAATGCACAGAGAGTTTAATAATTATAAAAGATTGTATAATACAATTTTAAAATATATAAAAGAACCTGATTTACATATCTATTTAAGAAATTTAAATATTAATAAGATCATATCAAACATAGACAAGAGAAGTAGAGAGTTTGAGAAAGAAATTGATAAGGATTATCTAATGAGTTTAAACTTATACTATGAAAACTGGATAAGTAAATACCCTAAAGACAAGGTACTTACTATAGATTTATCAGAAAATGATTTTATAGAAGACCCTAAATTTTTAAAAAAAATTTATAGAATGATAGAAAAAAAGATTAATAAATTAACTTAACACTTAATTCATTATTTGTATCTGACTTTTTCCATGGTGCTCTTGATTTATTAGCGAAATCAATCATTAGAAAAATAATAATCAGTATCCAAATAACAACAAAAAATAAAAATAACTTTTTAGATCTACGCATATGAATATTAAAGGAAAATTAGTTGAAATTTTTGATACTGTCCAAATTACGGATACATTTAAAAAGAGAGAGTTTATTATTGAAGATTCAAAAAACCCTGAGTATCCAGAATTTATAAAAATTGAATTGATACAAGATAAAGTTGATTTACTTGACAATCTAAATGTTGGAGATCAAGTTAATGTATTGATTAACATTAAAGGCAGGAAATGGCAAGATAAAGAAGGAAATATCAAATATTTTAATTCCATCCAGGGTTGGAAAATTGAAAATGATTATGATGGAGTTAATCAAGATATAAAAGAACCTGAAAATAGTTCATCTGATGATGACTTACCTTTTTAGTATGACCTTATATTTAGTACAAAGTTTTTTATAGAGTCTTTTATATTAATATGTGATAAAGCTTTAATAAAACTTGTACCAATAATAGCTCCATTTGAATAATTACAAGCACTCTTAAAAGTTACCTTATCTGATATCCCAAATCCAATTAATTTTGGATTTTTTAGATCTAAATTATTTATTCTATTAAAATACTGAATTTGACCTTTACTGAAAGAAGATTTTTTTCCAGTAATTGAAGATGAAGAAACCATATAAATAAAACCATTAGAGTTTTCATCGATTTGTTTTATTCTATTATCAGATGTATTGGGAGTGATTAAAGAAATAAAAGATAAGTTTTCCTTATCAAAAATTGCCTTAAAATGACTTTTGTAATCATCTATAGGTAAGTCTGGTAATATAAGACCATCTAAATCACATTCTATTATCTTATTTATAAATTTTTCATATCCAAATTGATAAACTGGATTTATATATCCCATTAAAACTATTGGAATACTTGTTATTTTTCTAATGTTTAATAGTTGTTTAAATAATACATTTAAATTCATTCCATTATCGATAGCTACATTAGATGAGTCTTGTATTACTGGGCCGTCAGCTATAGGATCAGAAAAAGGCATACCAATCTCTATTAAATCAACATCACAATCATCAAGTGTTTTTATAATTTCTTCTGTATCATTTAAAGAAGGGTAACCAGCTGTGAAATATATGCTTAAAATATTATCTCTTTTTTCTTTAAATAATTTATTAATTCTGTTCATTTTAATATTTTCCCCACTTAATGTATGTTTCAAGATCTTTGTCTCCCCTCCCTGATAAATTAATAACTACAACTTTATTCTTCATATCTATTTTATCAAAAACAGAGAAAGCATGGGCGGTTTCTATAGCAGGAATAATACCTTCTAGTCTACTCAACTCAATTCCTGCATTCATTGCCTCATCATCCTCAACACTGATATATATACCCCTGTTTGAGTCAGAAAGATGAGCATGTAATGGTCCTATTCCAGGGTAGTCAAGCCCTGCTGAAATAGAGTAAGGCTCAGTAACTTGTCCGTTCTCATCTTGCATTAATAAAGTTTTACTACCGTGTAAAACTCCTTTTTTTCCAAGTTTTGTTGTCGCTGCAGATTTATTTGTTGATACCCCAAGACCGGCTGCTTCAACCCCAACAAGTTTTACTTTTGAATTCTCAAGGTAATGATAGAAAATACCAGCTGCATTACTCCCCCCACCTACACACGCAATAATAAAATCAGGATAGTCTCTACCTTCAACTTTTTTAAGTTGAACTAATAACTCCTTAGATATAACAGACTGAAATCTTGCAACCATATCAGGATATGGATGAGGTCCAACTACTGATCCAATAATGTAATGCGTATCATCAGGATTATTTATCCAATGTCTCATAGCTTCATTTGTTGCGTCTTTCAAAGTTTTACTTCCGGAAGTTGCAGGTCTAATATCTGCACCTAGTATTCTCATTCTTTCAACATTCGGTCTTTGTCTCTCTATATCAACTTCACCCATATAAATTACACATTCCATTCCCATAAGGGCACAAACTGTAGCCGTTGCAACACCGTGTTGCCCTGCTCCTGTTTCAGCAATGATCTTTGTTTTTTTTAGTTCTTTCGCTAATAGAATTTGTCCTATAGTATTATTTATTTTATGTGCTCCTGTGTGGCATAAATCTTCTCTTTTTAAATAAATTTTTGATCCATATTTCTCTGATAATCTATTAGCATAATATAATGGTGTAGGCCTACCAACATATTTTTTAAGATAATAATTAAACTCTTTTTTAAAAGAATCTTTCTCAACTATACTTAGATAATTTTTATTAAGTTCATCTATATTACAAAATAACATTTCTGGTATGTATGCACCACCAAAATCGCCATAAAAACCACTACTATTTACATTATATTTCATAAATCTAAATTAAATAATTTGTCAATTTTTTCTATGTCTTTTAGTCCAGGAGATTTTTCAAATTTACTATTTAAATCTAGTCCATAAAGCATTTCATTATCTTTAATTATATTAATATTACTAAGATTATTTAAAGACAAACCTCCACTTAAAAAAAAAGGTTTATCAAAAGATTTATAATTTAATACTTCCCAATCAAAGGTTTTTCCAGATCCTCCATACTTACTGCTCTTATAATCAAATAAAAAATAATCTGCTATTTCTTTATGCATTTTAATATTAATTAAATCATCATGTGAATTAATTAAATATGATTTAACTATTTTAATTCCTTCTGATTTGAGTTTCATGCAATAATTGCTACTCTCATTACCGTGTAACTGAACGTAAGAAAAATTATACTTTTCTAATATACTAATCACAGTATCTATATTCTCATCAACAAAAACAGCAACTTTATTTTTGATATTTTTAATAAAAGCATGATCAGGATTATTCAAAATATATCTTGGTGATTTTTCGTAAAAAATAAATCCAAAGTAATCTATTTGATATTTTTTTAACGCAGAATAATTAATTTCATCCGTTATACCACAAATTTTAACTCTGTACGTATTAATCATAATTTTTTAATAAAGTCATTACAGGCAGAAACTGGATCATCATTTTTCATAAAGTTTTCACCAATTAAAAAACCATCATAGCCATATTCTTTTAGTTGAAAAATTTCCTTTGAAGTTGATATTCCACTTTCAGATATTTTTAAAAAACCCGAAGGAATCATATCTACTAGGTTTATTGAATTATTAATATCAGTTTCAAATTTTTTTAAATTTCTATTATTTACTCCAACTACATCTACATAATCACATAAATGTGATAATTCATTTTCTGAATAAATTTCTAAAATTACCTGTAGATTAAAAGACTTAGCAAATCTTGATAGATTTTTAACCTCTTCTTTTGATAAGCAAGCTGCAATTAAAAGTATAATATCAGCACCTAAAGATTTAGACTCTATAATCTGGTATTCGTCCAAAATAAAATCTTTTCTTAGAATAGGAATATTTATTTCATTTCTAACTAAAGTAATATCCTCATTAGATCCTCCAAAATATTTTGAATCAGTTAAAATTGATAAACCACTAGAATTAGAAATTTCATATCCTCTAGTTATTGTTAGTACTTCAGCATCTAAATTTATATTTGGCTTAGATGGAGATTTTCTTTTAAATTCAGAAATAATACCAGACTTTTCAATTAATGATTTATTAAGAGAAATAACTTCCCTATCAAAAAATAAAGATTTTTCAATTACAGAAATTGGATTATTTTTTTTAAAAAAATCAATCTCTTTTCTTTTATTAAGAATAATTTCTCTTAGTATACTCATTTGTTTTCAATAAAAAGCTTAAAACAATTATATGCTTTTCCAGATTCCAATGATTCTCTAGCTATATCTATACCATCTTTTATTGAATTAAGTTTTTTTGCACAATAAATTGCTAAGCCTGAATTGGCTAAAACAGCATCAACTTGCTCGCTAGTTCCTTTGTTTTTTAAAATATCTAAAAAGATTTTTGAGGATTCTTTAATATTTTTACCTCCACTAAGTTTAAAAGAATCAATTATATTAAAACCTAAGTCTTTAGGTTCTAGCATTAAATCTTGATTATTAGTAAATAATTTAAAAGATCCAGTCAAAGAAACCTCATCATAACCATCAATGCTATGAACTATGCAATAGCTTTTATTTGTTTTACTATAGATATGTGAATAAAGACTAAAAATATTTGAATTAAAAACTCCAACTAATTGACTTTTCGGTTGAATCGGGTTTACCATGGGTCCAAGCATATTAAAAAAAGTTTTTACACCTAATTCGATTCTCACAGGAGAAATATTTTTTAAAGATGGATGGAATAATGGAGCATGTAAAAAACATAAATTTGATTTATCAAGACTATATTTTAATGAACTAACATCATTCGAAAATTCGTGTCCTAGGTGTGATATAATATTAGATGAACCACATGTAGATGAAACACCATAATTTCCATGTTTAGCTACTTTAATACCAGAACCTGCTACCACAAAAGATGATATTGTTGAGATATTAAATGTATCTTTTCCATCACCTCCAGTTCCACATAAATCTATTAATTCATCACCATCAATATCCACATCAAAAGATAATTCAATCATTGCCTCCCTAAAACCGTCAAGTTCTTCTGAGGTTATATCTCTTAATAAAAAAACTGTAAGAAATGAAGATATCTGAGAACTGTTTGCACTCCCATCTGTCAATGATATTAAAGCAGCCCTTGACTCTTCTTTACTCATTATCTTATGATTATATAAATCTTTTAGTAAATTTTTCATTCTAATTATTTATAAAATTTTGTATCATATTAAAACCAGTTTTTGTCTGAATTGATTCAGGGTGAAATTGAATACCTTTTAAATCAAATTTTTTATGTGATAAGGCCATAATAACACCGTCAGAATCTCTTGCAATTATTTTTAAATCTTTTGGAAAAGGATCATTTACTACTGACCATGAATGATATCTACAAGCTTTTATTTTAGATTCAATATCCTTAAATATGTAATCCTCCTTCAAATAAATATCTGTTTGGACTCCATGTAATGGCTCTTCCATGTTATACAATTTACCTCCAAAATTTTCTGCAATGGCTTGATGACCTAGACATATACCTAGTATTGGTTTGATATCGTAATAGCTCAAAATTAATTCATTCATCTTCCCTGCATCTTTAGGTAGAGATGGACCAGGAGATAATATAATTTTATCATAGGACTTAACTTCTTTCATCTTAATAAGATCGTTTTTTATAACTGATATATCCAAACCATCTAACTCCCTAAGAATATGTACAATATTATAAGTGAAACTATCATAATTATCTAAAACTAAAACTCTCATATCTTCTCAGCAATTTTAATTGCTTTTCTCAAAGCTTCTATTTTATTATAAACCTCTTGATTTTCACTATCTGGATTTGATTTAAAAACAATTC
>MDTB01068492.1_pt1 | contig 36268 bp, 37 predicted proteins | sample 811161 | NCBI WGS metagenome assembly MDTB01 (sample SAMN05326650, study PRJNA326480) | marine metagenome | isolation source: seawater | place: Mediterranean Sea | collected 2009 | reverse complement strand
TTGATTTTGAAACAAATTTAATTTGGCGGTCCCTAGGGGAATCGAACCCCTCTTTCGAGGATGAAAACCACGTGTCCTAACCGATAGACGAAGGGACCATTTGAATATTTTACTAATTCAATACTTTTAAATCCAACAAAATCAACTGTAAATTTTGTCTATTATTCCAATAATTAATTGACACTTTGCAAACAGCATCAAATCTAGATTTTTTCGCATTTAATAAATATTCTCCTATAGGTTTACCTACTGAATTGAAGGACATAACATCAATGAATCTATTGACTGTTTTAAAAAAACATTTTACATGACTGTTTTTTACTATTTTAGCTTTGCTAACTTCTATATTATTTAGCATTAAAACCGGCTCTTTATTACTTGATCCAAATGGTTCTAGCATCTCAATATATTTTATAAAATTGTCATCCAAGGCCTGAGGAGATAAAGCAAGGTCAATCAAAAGATCATTATTTAATTTATTATCAATTTTATTTAATAAATGGTTAATTTCAGATTTAAATACATCAATATTTTTTGCCTCAATTGAAAATCCACCAGCCATTGCATGTCCACCTCCTCTTATAATTAAATTTTTTTGCTTTGCTTTAATAATGGCTAAACCAATATCAAAACCATGTACAGATCTTGCAGAGCCTTTAGCTGTATCTTTTTGTGCACTTATAACAATGCACGGTTTGTTGTATAAATCAACAATTCTACTTGCTATTATTCCTATAATTCCTTCGTGCCAATCGTTACTATGCAAAACTATTATATTATTTTTTTTTTCTATATCTGCTTTTTCAATAGCTTCTATTAATACCTTATTTTCGAGATCTCTTCTTTTTAGATTCAAATCATGAAGTTGCTTAGAAATCAAATATGCATTCTCTGGCTCACTAGATAATAATAAATTAACTCCCAAATCTGATTGACCAATTCTTCCACCGGCATTAATTTTAGGACCAATTTTAAAACCTACGTCTTTACTAGTGGGTGTATATGATATTTCAGACATATCAGCTAAAGTTTTGAGTCCTAAATTTTTTCTTTTAGACATAATTTTAAGTCCTTGTTTAACAAATGCTCTGTTCAATTCGATTAATGGTACAACATCACAAACGGTACCGAGCATTACAATATCTAAAAAATCTAATAAATCTGGAGTAATTAAATTATTTTTTGTAAAGTATTTTTCATTTATAAGATGTCTATTTAAAGCAACTAAAAAAATAAATACTAAGCCTGCTGCACATAAATACCCATAACTACCATCTTCATCAAATCTATTTGGATTTATTATTGCGTGTGCCTTTGGAATAATTTCAATAGATTTATGATGATCAATTACAATAGTATCAACTTGTTTTTTATTGGCATAATCAATCGAGTCAAACGATTGCGTTCCGCAATCCAACATAATTATTAGTTTTGATTGATTATTAATAATTTTTTCAAAAGCCTTAATATTTGGACCATAACCATCTTTTACTCTATCAGGAATATATATATCATGATCAACATCTAAGTTTTTTAAATATTTTGACAAAATTGCACATGCAGATGCACCATCTACATCGTAATCACCATATAGTGTTATTTTATTGTTGTGGATTATATGTAAATATATTTTTTTTATTGCTTCTTCCATATCTTTAAATATGAAAGGATTTGGTAGGAAATTTTTAATTTTAGGATCAATATAATTCTCATAATTACTTTCTGTAATACCTTTTGTAATTAATATCTTAGAAAAAGTATGATTCAAATTTTTTTTTTGACATAAACTTTCGATACTTTGTTGATTGACTGGCCTAACAACCCATCTCCTATCTAAGACAGATAGATTTCTCATATAACATATTCTTTTTTAATTTTTTTTATAGTTTTAGACTGAAAATGCATACTAAAAGTTTCTGCTGTAAATTTGTCATTAATTTTCTTTATACCTTCTACTAAATCTCCATTTGTAACACCGGTACAAGAAAATATTACATCATCTTTGACTAAATCGTTCATATAGTAAATTTTTTCAAAGTTTTGAATTCCCATTTTTGAAGCTTTTAACTCCTCGTTCTTATTATTAAATACTAATCTGCCTTGAAATTGACCACCTAAACATTTTATTGCGGCAGCAGCCAAAAGACCCTCTGGAGCTCCTCCAGTTCCTAAATACATATCAACATCAGAGTCATGAAGTGAGGCTTGCATTGCTCCAACAACATCCCCGTCTGTAATTAGTTTTAATTTGCAATTCATATTTTTTAAAATATCAATTTGTTTTTTATGTCTGGGCCTGTCTAATAGACAAACTTTAATATTTATAATATCTTTTTTTTTTGCCTTCGCTAATCTTTCAATATTCTTAGTAAGCGGATCCTCTAAATTTATGATGTTATTAGGCAGTTCAGGTCCTATAGAAATTTTTTCCATATACATGTCTGGTGCTCTTAAAAAACAATTGCTATTTGATATTGCTATAACAGAGACCGCATTAGGCTTATTGTCTGCTGCAAGCTTTGTTCCATCTAATGGATCTACAGCGATATCAACGCTTATATCGCCCCCTAATCCAAGCTTTTCACCTATATATAACATTGGCGCCTCATCCATCTCACCCTCGCCTATTACAACCTCACCATCAAAAGGAATATTATTTAGTTCTTTTCTCATCGAGTCAACAGCCGCTTGGTCAGCGGCATTTTTATCTCCTTTGCCAATAAAATTATACGAGTTGATTGAAGCTAAAGATGTAACATTGGTTATAGGATCTATAAATTTTTTTAGACTCATCAAATTTTTATAAAATTGATATTCATAAATGGTTTTTTATTACAACGATTAAAAATAACTTTTCGTAATTGTGACTTTAATTCATCAATGAGTAACTTTTCAGATTTTTTATTATTTAAATTGATATTGCTACACACATCAAAAAATTTGTCCTCCAATTCATATATAATCTCTTTTTTCTCTAGGTCATCAAATGGTAAACCCTTGATATTTATAATTGGATTTCTCTGAATTTTATTATTTTTAGAAATTAAAACACTCAAATCAAGCAAACCATTGAAGGAAATATTCTTTCTTTCTTTCAAAGCAAAATTGTCTTCATCAATAAGCTTATTGCCATCTATTAGCAGTTTACCATTATTTACTTTGTCTACGATTTTGGGCTCTCCTGGAAATATTTTTAAAACATCACCATTCTCTATTAACGTAGGAAACTTGACTTGCATGGAGTTTGCAAAATTATAATGCTCTAACAAATGCCTATGCTCTCCATGAACAGGTACGGAAATTTTAGGTTTTATCCACTGATACATGTCTTTCATTTCATCTCTACCAGGGTGTCCTGAAACATGAACAAAAGCATTTTCTTCAGAAATAACATTAATTTTCTTTTTGCAAAGAGCATTATGCATTTTGTACAATTTTTTTTCATTACCAGGAATAATTCTTGAAGAAAAAATAACAGTATCCCCCTCAGATAACTCAACATCTGGATGTTCATCATTAACTATTCTATTTATTGCTCCTTTTGGTTCACCTTGGCTACCAGTGCACAAATATACAATTTTTGATTTTGGCAACCTCATAGCATCCCTTGGGTCAATTGGTGGCTTTACGCTTTCTAAATAACCGCAACTTTTAGCAACTTTGTAAATCTTATTCATTGATCTGCCAACTAATGACAAATGCCTTCCTACTTTCTCTGCGCATTTGAATACGCTTTCCATCCTAGCTACATTTGAAGCAAATGTTGTCACTACAATTCTATGTTCAATAGTTTCAAATAAATTCATCAGATTATCTCTAACATCTGATTCAGATCCCGACCTTCCTTCAGTAAAAATATTAGTAGAATCACATACCATAGCTAAAACTCCACTTGATCCGATGTTTTTAAGTTTTTCAGTATCCATATTCTTTCCAATCAATGGTTTAAGATCACATTTCCAATCTCCCGTATGAAATATATTGCCGTCAGGCGTGCTTATTAATAGAGCATTGGGTTCTAATATTGAGTGCGTTAAGGACACAAAATTGATTTTAAATGGCTTAATATCTATTTTACCGTTTAAAGGAATTATATTTATGTGATGATCTATATCAATTTTCTTTTCCTTAAATTTTTCTTTTATTAATGTAGCAGTGAAAGGAGTGGCAAAAATTTTGCACTTTAAGTAAGGCCAAAGGTAAGCAATTGCTCCAATATGATCCTCATGACCATGAGTTAAAACAATACCTTTTAAATTTTTTTTTTTTTGTATTATAAAGTCTGGATCAGGTACTACTAAATCAATACCAGGGACACTATCATCAGTAAATGTAACACCGATATCAATCATTATCCATTCATGGAAATTTTTTTCACCGTAACCATATAAGCTCATATTTGCACCTATCTCGCCTACACCACCGAGTGGACAAAAAAGTAGTTCTTTATTATTCGTTGACATTAAATATTTTTTTATTCCTTCTTATCAATGTTATAAGACCTAATAATGTTATATCCAGATTCAATGTAGATTTGGTATTAATCTTAGCTTTGAAAAACTTGCTATATCCACCTGTTAGTATCAATTTATTCTTCTTATTCGTAACTTTATTTATTTTCCACAATAAACCATTTATCATTGAAATATATCCCCAATATATGCCTGAATTAATTGCTTCAAATGTATTTTTGCCAATAACACTTTTATTTTTCCTTAACTTTATTATAGGTAATTTTGCAGTTAATTTACCTAAAGCTTCAATTGATAAGTTTATACCAGGAAAAATAATTCCACCTATATAATCTGAGTTATTAATAATATCGAATGTGGTTGCAGTGCCAAAATCTACTATTACAACGTTTTTATAACCAAGGTTTTTTGCAGCTACAGAATTAGAAATTCTATCAGATCCTAATTGATTTTTATTTTTAATTTTAATTTTAATATTTTTTTTTATTATTCTTTGAGAAATTTCATAAGTTTTAATGCTTTTGTTAATCAAAAAAGTTCTAAGTTTCTGATATATTCTTGGAACTACTGAAGAACACAATGAATATTTCAATTTTTCTTTTTTAACTAGATTAAGTAAGAAATTTTTGTTTAATAAATTAATAGTTTTTATATTAATTTTTTTTTTGATTTTATTTTTTAACAAATCATAAATTGCCAATTTTGTATATGTGTTACCAATATCAAGTAGTAATATCATGTTATATTTTTATTTTGTTTCTTATTTTTTTTTCGATTTCTTTAGGCTCTACTTTGATTTTAAGTAATTTATTTAAATGTATTGTTTTCCATTTGCTTGTATTTGGAGAATTATTTATGTTTATACCTATTCCAACTATAGCATATAATTTTGAATAACAATTTATACTTTCTACTAAAATTCCAGATACTTTTCTATTTTGTATTAATATATCATTTGGATATTTGACTTTAATTTGTGTCTTTTCACTTAACAAATTAGATATTACTGATTTTAATAATTTAAGTATTTTGAATTGTAATAACTTTACATGATAATAGCTTTTAACTTGGAATACTAAGCTCATATATAAATTGCCTTTTTTTGATATCCATTTATTACCATATCTACCTTTTCCAGATGTTTGTTCCTCAGCGGTTACTACTGCTTTTTTGACGTTGTGTGCTAATAAAATATTTTTAGCTTCCAAATTTGTACTATTAATTTTATCATAATTGATATTTAAAGTATCCATAATTTTAATTCAAAAATTTAGTTGCCATTTCGACATAATAAAGAATTGAAGATGGATTTAAAAAGTAGAAAATTATTATTATTGAAGAAAATAAAATAGAAAAACGAATTCCAATGTTACTACCCTCGTCAAATTTTTCATTTTCAGGATCAAAATACATAATTTTTACAATTCGCAAATAATAAAATGCAGATATAACTGAAGCTATTAATCCTATAATTGCAAGGTAAATCATGTTTCCTTCTACTACTGATTTAAACACATAAAATTTTGCAAAAAATCCTGCAAGTGGAGGTATACCAGCTAAAGAAAACAATGTAGTAGCAAAGCAAAAAGAAATTACTGGATGGTTTTTTGATAAACCAGATAAATCATATATATTTTCAAAATATACATTTTTTCTTTTAAAAAACAAAATACAAGCAAATGAACTTATCATCATAATTATGTAAATATTTAAATATGATATTGCTGAAATAACGCCGTCTCTATTGCCAACAGTTAGAGCTGCCAATACATAGCCTATATGACTAATGCTGCTATATGCCATTAATCTTTTTAAATTTGTTTGTCCAATAGCTGCAAAAGCCCCCAAAAGCATTGAAGCAATTGAAATAAAAATTATAATTGATTTCCATTCCTCATAAATCTCTCCAAAACATATGTATAAAATTCTAATGATAGCACCTAATCCAGCAATTTTTGGCGCCAATGCAAAAAATGATGTAACAGATGTTGGGGACCCCTGATAAACATCAGGTGACCACATATGAAATGGTACTGCAGAAATTTTAAATGCTAAGCCAATAATAATAAATATAATGCCAAATAATATTGGTATACTTGTATCTTGTTTAAATACTTCCGAAATCTCGTAATAGTTGGTTGAGCCAGAAAATCCATATAAAAGTGAGCACCCATAAAGAAATAGTCCCGACGAAAGAGCTCCTAATACAAAATATTTAACACCTGCCTCTGTAGATTTTTCAGATCCTCGATCAATAGATGCTAGCACATACAGTGATAACGATTGTAATTCTATACCCAGGTAAAGACCTATTAAGTCATTAGAACTTACCATTAAAAACATACCAATGACTGCTGAAAGAATTAATATAGGATACTCAAATTTATCAAGTTTTTGAATTTTTATATAATCATTTGTGAACATTAGTAAAAATACTGTAGATAACAATATGAGAATTTTTAAATAGTTAGATAAACTGTCAACTGAATAACTATTATTAAAAATATTAAAATCGCCAATATTGTTTAAATAAACTATAGGTATACACAACAAAAAACAAATTGTTGTTATTTTCTTTATGAAATTATAACTATTAGATTTATAAACACCAAGAATCAAAAGAATTAATAAGCTTACAATTAAAAATAATTCAGGATAAATAAATTCAATATTATTCATTTTTAACTACTTCTAAATTTGTTTTTTGGTTGAAGGTTTCAATTATATTATTTGAACTTTCAGAAATAGTATCCAAAATAATATTTGGATATATACCTAGCAAAATTGCCATAATCACTAATGGTATAATTGATATTATTTCTCTTTTATTTAAATCAAGTAAATTATTAATTTTATCATTAGAAATTTTGCCAAATACTACTCTTTTGTACATCCAGAGTGCGTAACACGCAGATAAAATAACGCCTATCGCGGCAAATAAAGCTATCAAATAATTATATTTAAAAGCTCCTATTAAAATAAGAAATTCACCAATAAATCCACTTGTGCCTGGCAAACCAATACTCGCTAAAATAAAAATAAAGAAAAAAGTTGAATAAAAGGGCATTTTATTAACTAATCCACCATAATCTGATATTTTTCTTGAGTGCATTCTATCATAGACAACCCCTACACATAAAAAAAGCGCTGCAGACACAATACCGTGACTGATCATCTGAAAAATACTTCCTTGTAAACCATTAATATTAAAAACAAAAATTCCCAGAGTTACAAATCCCATATGTGCTACTGACGAATAAGCTATCAGTTTTTTCATATCAGTTTGCATTAATGCTACAAGAGAAGTGTAAATAATTGCTATTATGCTCAATGAAAAAATTAAAGGTGCAAAATATAAAGAAGCGTCTGGAAATAATCCAATTGAAAATCTTATGAATCCGTATCCTGCCATTTTTAACAAAATAGCAGCTAATATTACTGAACCAGAGGTTGGTGCTTCTACATGTGCATCAGGTAACCAGGTATGAACAGGCCACATTGGAGTTTTTACGGCAAATGATGCAAAAAAACCAAGCCATAAATATTTTTGATATTTTTGATCGATGTCAAGCTGCAACAACTCAATTACATCTAATGATCCATATTCAAAATAAATAAATATAATAGCTATTAACATGAATACTGAACCAAAAAGAGTATAAAGAAAAAATTTAAATGCAGAATATACGCGCCTATCTCCACCCCAAATACCTATAATTAGAAACATTGGAATTAGACCTGCCTCAAAAAATAGAAAAAATATAAATAAATCCAATGAACAAAAAACACCTAGCATTAGTGTTTCCATCAGAAGTATAGAAATCAAAAATTCTCGAATACGAACAGATACACTATTTGACGTTGAGATAATGCATATTGGTACAATTATAGAAGTTAAAATAATAAATACCAAACTTACACCATCGATACCAACTTTATAATTTATAAAATCTCTAATCCATTTTTTTTCTTCGACAAATTGAAACTCGGCTGTTGTCTTGTCGAAATTAATCCAAATGAATATTGAAATTAAAAGCGTTAGTAATGAGGTAATTAAAGATACATTAATAGATGTTTTTCTTATAAAATGCTCGTCTCCTCTTGTAAATACTAGAAAAAAAACACCAACTAAAGGTAAAAATATTAAAATTGATAAAATTGGTAAATTCATATTAAATTATTATTAAAGTTAAAAATATCGATAAAAAAATTAGCATTACAAAAGCATAATGATATAAAAATCCTGATTGAAATTTTACCGCTTTGATCGATATAATCTTTGCTATCTTAGCAAAGCCGTTGGGGCCAAATCCATCTATTATAAATATATCCCCTATTTTCCAAAATTTATCGCCAATTTTTTTTATAGGTCTAACAAATATAAAATCATAAATTTCATCAAAATACCATTTATTAATTAAAAAATTATAAAGCGGCTGATGTCTAGCTTTTATATCATCAATAATTTTCTTATTCATTAAAAATATATAAAAAGACAGAGGTATTGCAAATGTTGTAAAAATTGGAGTGAGTATAAAAAACCAAAACGGCGGGTGCTTTAATTCAAAATTTTCTTTAAAATAAATTGAATTATCCCAAAACTTTATAAAATCAATGCCAATTAGCAATTCTTTAAAAGCAAAACCAGACGAGACTGCTCCTATTGATAGTAAAAGCAAAGGTAATATAATTATCAAGCCCGAGTCTTTAACATCTTTTAAATCTAAGTTAATATTATTAAAATTTCCATGAAATGTTCTAATTATTAATCTCCAAGAATACATTGCAGTTAAAAGTGCTGTTAAAATACAAACAACCATTGCGTATCCTCCAAATTTACTTTGAGAATAATAGGTTGCTTCTATAATTGCATCTTTAGAAAAGAAACCGGATAAGAAAGGGAACCCAGTTATTGCTAAGGTTCCGATAATCATAAAAATATAGGTAATTGGAATTTTTTTCCATAATCCACCCATTCTTCTCATGTCTTGTTCGTCTTTCATCGAATGAATTACAGAGCCCGCTCCTAAAAAAAGCAAAGCTTTAAAGAAGGCGTGCGTAAATAAGTGAAACATGGCAATGTGATATGCACCTAGTCCAGTAGCAACAAACATATAGCCAAGTTGACTACAAGTAGAATAAGCAATAACTTTTTTTATATCATTTTGAACTAAAGCTATAGTTGCTGCAAATAGAGCAGTACTAGCGCCAATTACCAATATTAAATTTAATACGAAGATTGAATTTTCAAAAATCGGTGAACATTTGACCACTAAAAAAACGCCTGCGGTTACCATAGTTGCAGCATGTATCAAAGCAGATACTGGTGTTGGTCCCTCCATGGCATCTGGTAACCATGTATGTAAAAAAATTTGTGCCGATTTGCCCATTGCACCAATAAATAAGAAAAATGCAATAAATGATATAATACTTCCTTCTATGCCTAAAATAGATACAGTTTTATCATTTAATGTAATTAACCCGTCAAAAACTTCTTCATAATTTAAAGTCCCTAAATATTTATAAATTATAAAAATACCAATTGCTAAGCCAAAGTCTCCGATCCTATTTACAATAAATGCTTTTATCGCAGCTTTATTAGCAGAATTTTTATGATACCAAAAACCAATTAATAAATAAGAAGCTAGTCCAACACCTTCCCATCCAAAAAATAATTGAACAAAATTATCTGCTGTTACTAGCATAATCATAGCAAATGTAAAAAAGGACAAATAAGCCATAAATCTAGGTTTTGATTTGTCGTGAGACATGTACTCTATAGAATAAATATGAACTAAAAATGATATTGATGTAATAACTACGAGCATTAAAGATGTTAATGGATCAATATAAATTGACCAGTCAAAATTTAATTTTCCTGAAGAAACCCAGTTTATAATCTGATCGTTTATTATAGCTGTATCGTTTGAAATAAATTTAAAAAAGTAAAAAAATGATACTAATGTTGATACTAAAACTAGCGATGACGTTAAAATTTGAGAAATTCTATCTCCAAGTAATTTACCAAAACAAATTGTTAAAAGAAAACCAATTAATGGTGCAAAAACTAATACATAGGACATTTCAATATCATCCTTTTAAGTTATTAATATCATCCACATGTATCGATCCTTTATTTCTAAAGAATACGACTAAAATCGCCAAACCAATTGCTGCTTCAGCTGCGGCAACAGTAAGGACGAACATTGTAAATACCTGACCAATTATATCTTGTTGATAAACTGAAAACGAAACAAGATTAATATTTACTGCAATCAGTATTAGCTCAATAGACATTAAAAGAACTATTACATTTTTTCTATTAAGAAATATTCCAACCACTCCTATTGTAAAAATAACAGCACCTAACCCTAAATAATGACCTAATCCGACATCAATCATCTATTTTAATTCCTTTATATGTTTCTACTTTAACAACACTCACTGAATCTGATCTCTCTCTTGATACTTGTTCAAGTATATTTTGTCTTTTTAGAAAATCTCTTTTTTGAAAAGTAAGTAATATCGCCCCAATCATCGCAACTAATAAAATAATACCTGAAACTTGAAAATAGTGAATGTAATCAGTATAAATAACGTTTCCAATACTCTGTGTATTTGTAATTTCTTTACTAATAACAATCTCACTCGTTGTTAAAAAGTTATCTTTGTATTTCCAGGCCCCAACCATAATAAAAAGCTCTAATAAAATTACTAATCCAATTAATGATCCAAAAGGTAAATAATTTAAAAAACCTGATTTAAGTTCAGAAAAATTAATATTTATCATCATTACAACAAACAAAAATAAAACTGCAACGGCACCGACATACACAATCAGTGTAATCATTCCCAAAAATTCAGCACCTAACATTATAAATAGACATGAAATGCTAACAAAATCTAATATTAAGAAAAATACTGCATGAATAGTATTTTTTGATGAAATAACCATTATTGATGAAAATATCGTTATTAATGAAAAAAAATAAAATACTATTGAATGTGCTAACATTTTATCTGTATTGCTTATCTAATTTAATATTATTAGCAATCTCATTCTCCCATTTATCACCGTTTTCTAAGAGTTTATCTTTGTTATAATAAAGCTCTTCTCTGGTTTCTGTAGAAAATTCAAAATTTGGACCTTGAACTATAGCGTCAACTGGACATGCTTCTTGACACAATCCACAATAAATACATTTAACCATATCAATATCATATCTTGCTGCTCGTCTCGATCCATCTTCTTTAGATTCAGACTCGATAGTAATTGCTTGAGCGGGACACACTGCTTCACATAACTTACATGCTATGCATCGTTCTTCACCATTGGGGTATCTCCTCAATGCATGTTCCCCTCGAAATCTTGGACTTATAGATCCTTTTTCAAATGGATAGTTTATAGTTGCCTTAGGTTTAAAGATAAATTTTATCGCAATAAATAAACCTTTTATGAATTCACTAAGGAAAATAATTTTTAATAATCTATTAAATTTCATGTCGGTAATAAATCAAAATATAGTAAAAACCCCGATGTTAATATAACCCAAACGAGTGAGACAGGTAAAAAAACTTTCCAGCCTAACCGCATTAATTGATCATATCTGTATCTGGGAACAATAGCTTTAATTAAGGCAAAAATTAAAAATAAAAATAATATTTTTATTATTAACCAAATAGGTTCAGGAATTAAATTAAAAGGCGCTATATTAATTGGCGATAACCAGCCACCTAAAAATAAAATAGAGCCCATTGCACACATCAGTAGAATGTTTGCATATTCCCCAAGCCAAAATAAAGCATACATCATTCCAGAGTATTCTGTTTGGTATCCAGCTACCAATTCTGCTTCTGCTTCTGGTAAATCAAATGGTGGTCTATTAGTTTCCGCCAGTGAAGAAATAAAAAATATTACAAACATAGGGAATAAAGGTATTGCGAACCATACGTTTTTCTGTGCTAAAACAATATCAACTAAATTTAAAGAACCAACACAAAGCAGCACTGTAACAATTATAAAACCTATAGAAACTTCATATGATACCATCTGTGCGGCTGATCGGAGAGCCCCAAGAAAGGGGTATTTTGAATTTGATGCCCAACCAGCCATAATTATCCCGTAAACTCCAAGCGAAGAAACTGCAAATAAATATAAAATTCCAACATTAATATTACTTACAAATAAAGTTTCACTAAACGGTATAACCGCCCAGGCCAATAGAGCCAAAGACATTGTAACTATTGGAGCTAAAATAAAAATTATTTTATTTGCACCGGCAGGTATGATTACTTCTTTAAATATAAATTTTAGAGCATCTGCTAAACTTTGAAATAATCCAAAAGGGCCAACAACATTTGGTCCTCTTCTTAATTGAACTAAACCCCAAACTCTCCTATCTAACCAAACAATTAATGCTACAGCAATAAGCACTGGTGTTATTAATGCAAAGATTTTTAATGTATCGTAAAAAATTATATTTAAAATATCCATTAATTTTTACTAGGTTGATTAATTTTAAATATTTTATTTTCACACTCATGCATTGTAATTGACTGTCTTGCTATAATATTAGATTTATAATACTTAAAATCTTGTAGTTTAATATTTTGTTCTATTTTATCGACTTCTTCAATTTTAATGTCCTTATAATTTATTGTTGGTAAACAGTCTAAGTCTTTGAGAACTGGATATTTATCAAACATCTGTTTACGTAATTCTTCCAAAGAATCAAAGTTTAATGGTTTATTAAGTGCCTCAGACAAAGCCTTAATAATTTTCCAATCTTCTTTGGCATTACCCGGTGGATAACTTGCTTTGTTAGCTAGCTGGGGTCTGCCCTCTAAATTTACAAATATACCTTCCTTTTCAGTAAAGGCAGCGCCTGGTAAAACAACATCAGCTAAGCTTGCATTTTCACCGCCATGTGTACCTTGATAAATGATGAACTGATTTGATTGTTTATCTATTTTTACCTCATCAGCGTTTAGTAAAAATATCACGTCTGATAATAATAAATTTTTAAAATTATTATTATAGCTTTCTAGTATTATTGATCCAACCGAAGAGGCGTTTTGATGTAAAATATTAAATCCAGATAAATTATTTGCCTTTGACAATATAGATTTAGATTTTTCAATTACAAAATTGCCAATTTTGAAATTAAGAACACTCTCGCCAATAATAATTATTGGTTTTTTCGCTGCATAAAAAACTTTGCTAAAATCGATATTATTTGAATCAATATCATTAAGTATTTCAATATTATCTCCTAAATGACGAACTTTATATGTTTGATCAGGTATATTTCCGATACCGAAAACTTTTGCTTGATTTGTTTTAATTGCTTTCCTAATTTTTAAATTTAAAATACTTGCTTCGTGTCTAGGGTTTGCTCCAATCAAAAGTATTAAATCGCTATTATGAATATCGTTTAGAGGAGTATTAAAGATATTATGAAATAGACTTGAATTCTTTAAAAAAAGATTTTTTTGCCTAAAATCAATTAAATTAGAATTAAATACTTCTTTAAAAAATTCTTTAAACGCAAAAGTTGTCTCAACATCTACTAGCTGACCTATTAATCCACTAAAACTTTTTTTATTAATTACATTGGATTTTATAAATTCAAAAGCATTGTCCCAGGACGTCGCGGTTAATTTACCATTAATTTTTATATAAGGGGTATCTATCCTATTACTTAATAGTCCATCACACGCAAATCTAGTTTTATCAGAAATCCACTCTTCATTTATATCTTCGTTGATTTTAGGTAAAATTCTTTTTACTTCCCATCCTTTACTATCAATTCGAATATTTGAGCCAATAGCATCCATTACATCAACAGATTCTGTTTTTTTAAGTTCCCATGGCCTTGCTTCAAAAGCATAAGGCTTAGAAGTGAGGGCTCCAACTGGACATAAATCAATTAAATTAGCTGAAAATTCTGATGTAACAGCTTTTTCCAAGTAAGTAGAAATTTCCATGTTTTCACCTCTATTAATAGCTCCTAATTCCTCTACTCCTGCTATCTCTTCTGCGAAACGAATACACCTTGTGCAATGTATACATCTATTCATATGAGTTTTTATCAACGGCCCCATATTTTTTTCTTTAACTGATCTTTTATTTAGTTCGTATCGTGATTTTCCTCCACCATAATTAAATGCCTGATCTTGCAAATCACATTCTCCACCCTGATCACAAATTGGACAATCCAATGGATGATTTACTAATAAAAATTCCATAACTCCTTCTCGAGCTTTTTTAACCATTCCAGAATTAGTTTTTATTTCTTGCCCATCGACAGCAGGCATAGCGCATGACGCTACTGGTTTATTTGAACCTAATACTTCAACTAGGCACATTCTGCAGTTACCTGCTATAGATAATTTTTCATGATAACAAAATCTTGGAATTTCTTTACCAGCTATTTCACAGGCTTGTAAAATTGTAGTTCCAGGTTCAACTTCTATGGCCTTGTTATCAATTTTTAATTTAATCATTAAGCTATTTTTCTGTTTCCTAAATTTTCACACTTATCAATTAGTTCTTTTCTGAAGTGTCTTAATAATCCCTGAACTGGCCAAGCAGATCCCTCGCCAAAGGCACAAATTGTGTGCCCTTCTATTTGTTTTGTTACGTCCATTAACATATCTATTTCTTCTATACTAGACTCTCCATGGTTTATTCGTTCAAGCATTCTCCACATCCAACCACTACCTTCTCTACAAGGAGTGCATTGTCCGCAACTTTCATGCTTATAAAAACGAGCAATTCTAGAAATACATTTAACTATGTCTTGGTCTTTATTAATCACTACTACCCCAGCCGTACCTAAGCCACTTTCTACCTCTATTAATGAGTCAAAATCCATTAAAACCTTATCACAGATTTTTTTTGGCAATAATGGCATTGAAGAGCCACCAGGTATCACAGCTTGTAGATTTTCCCAGCCACCTATAACACCACCAGCGTGCTCCTCTATTAATTCCTTCAAAGGAACACTCATTGACTCTTCAACATTACACGGATTGTTTACGTTACCCGAGATACAAAATATTTTTGTTCCTCTGTTCTTTGCCCTTCCAAATGAAGAAAACCATTTCGCTCCTCTTTTTAAAATTTCTGGTACAACAGCGATTGTTTCAACATTATTTACAATAGTAGGACACCCATACAAACCAATTAATGCTGGAAAAGGAGGTTTTAGTCTTGGTAAACCCCTTTTTCCCTCCAAACTTTCTAGTAATGCAGTTTCTTCTCCACAAATATAAGCTCCTGCTCCATAATGTATATATATATCCAAACTCCATCCAGACTTAGCAGCGTTCTCTCCTAACAATCCGTTCTCGTAAGCTTCATCTATAGCTTTCTGAAGTATTTCACCTTCTCTTACGTACTCACCTCTTATGTAAATATAGCATTTTTTTGCTCCTATAGCGAAAGATGAAATCAAACAGCCCTCTAACAATTTGTGGGGTTCATTTCTTAAAATCTCTCTATCTTTACATGTACCCGGTTCAGATTCATCTGCGTTTATTATTAAATAGTGAGGTTTGTTTGGATGTACATTCTTTGGAGCGAAAGACCACTTAACTCCTGTTGGAAAACCGGCGCCACCACGGCCTCTTAATTCAGAGTTCTTTATTTCACTAATTATCCACTCCTTACCTTTTGCTAATATCTTATCTGTAGCATTCCAATCCCCTCTTTTTAAAGCTGAAGACAACTCAAAACTATCGTCGCCATATAAATTTTTAAATATTCGATCTTTATCTTTAAGCATTTCTATTTAATGTTTTCCTATTGTTAGTTGGCTCACTTGAAACTCTACCTATTTGTGATCCGAATTTTGGAAGTTGATTATTCTTAAAACTTAAAAAAATCTTCTCTGCAATACTTTCGTTTAAATCTTCATAATACTGATCATTAATTTGCATCATAGGTGCGTTTACGCATGCACCTAAACACTCAACTTCAGTCCACGATGAATTTAATTCCTTGTTTAATTCACCTTGTTTAGATGAAATATGTTTTTTACACATATCTACAATTTTACTAGAACCCTTAATCATGCATGGAGTTGTTGTGCATACCTGAACAAAATATTTACCCACTGGGGATAAATTATACATTGTATAAAAAGTAGCCACTTCATAAACCTTGATATAAGACATGTTTAGAATATTACTAATAAGCTTTAAGGCAGCTAAAGGTATCCAATTATTATTTTGTCTTTGTGCTAAATACAACAACGGCATGACTGCACTTTTCTTTCTATCCTCAGGATATTTTAACAACAATTTTTCAATTATGTTTTTATTGTCTAAACTAAATTCAAATTGATCTGGTTGTTCCTTAGCAATTTTCTTTCCACTCATCTGTCTACCTCTCCAAAAACAATATCCAATGAACCTAATACGGCTGGAACATCTGCAAGCATATGTCCTTTTATTAAATAATCCATTGATTGCAAATGAGCAAATCCTGGGGCTCTAATTTTGCACCTGTAAGGTTTATTTGATCCATCTGAAATCAGGTAAACTCCAAACTCACCTTTAGGAGCCTCTACAGGCACGTATATTTCACCAGCTGGAACGTGATAACCCTCTGTATAAAGTTTAAAGTGATTAATTAAAGATTCCATACTTTGCTTCATTTCAGATCTTTTTGGCGGTCCAACTTTTGAATTAGATGTCATTACTGGTCCATTTGGAATCTCCCTAATTGCTTGTTTAATAATTTTTAGACTTTCTTTCATCTCTTCAATTCTACATAGATATCTATCATAGCAATCACCGTTTTTTCCGACAGGTATATCAAAATCAAACCTTTCATAACCTTCGTAAGGCTGAGATTTTCTTAAATCCCAAGGCCTTCCTGAACCACGTAGCATCACACCACTAAAACCAAAATCTAAAGCTTCTTTTAAAGAAACTTTTCCAATATCAACATTTCTTTGTTTGAATATTCTATTATCTGTTAGCAGATCTTCTAAATTATTTATTACTTTAGGAAAATCGTCACAAAATTTATCTATATCTTCAGCTAAACCAGTTGGCATATCAATATGTACACCCCCCGGTCTAAAATAATTTGCATGAAGTCGTGAGCCAGAAACGCGCTCATAAAATACCATCAACTTTTCTCTTTCTTCAAAACCCCATAATGACGGTGTAAGCGCACCTACATCAAGAGCTTGAGTTGTTACATTCAATAAATGACTAAGAATTCTACCAATCTCACAAAATATAACTCTGATATACTGAGCTCGTCTTGGAACATCAATTTTTAAAAGCTTTTCTACAGCTAATGCAAAAGCGTGCTCTTGGTTCATCGGGGCTACGTAATCGAGTCTATCAAAATAAGGTATTGCCTGAGTGTAAGTTTTTGTTTCTATTAATTTTTCCGTACCTCTGTGAAGTAAACCTATATGAGGATCTGCCCTTTCAACGACTTCTCCATCCAACTCTAATATTAATCTTAGAACTCCATGAGCAGCCGGATGCTGAGGTCCAAAATTTAAATTCATTGTTTTGGTTTGTTTAGTCATCTTTTAATTTACCTGCTTTTTTTTGTTCAGAAGCAATATATTCCGATCCTCTCCAAGGACTTTCAAAATCAAAATCTCTATAATCTTGTTGTAATTTTACTGTATCATATTTTACTTTTTTAAATTCTGGATCATATCTGACTTCTTTAAATCCAGTGAGAGGAAAATCTTTTCTCAAAGGATAGCCTTCAAATTCGTAGTCTGTTAATATTCTTCTTAAATCTGGATGATTAGAAAATTTAATTCCGTACATGTCAAACACTTCTCTTTCTAACCAGTTTGCAGACGTAAATATATTAACGATACTCGGTATTATCTCTTCATCTATAAAATTGATTTTGAGTGCTATTCTTTGATTATATTCATGGCTTAACAATGTATAAATAAGTTGAAATCTTTTTTCTCTTTCCGGAAAGTCAACACCTGTAATATCAATTAATTGTTTAAATTTAAAAGTCTCTGATTTTTTTAGTATATTTAAATTATTGTACAAGTCCTTTGTTTCACCCAAACATACGACAAAATTATTAACGCTGGTATAATTTTGAAAATCTAATTTATTCTCATTTTTTAATAAATTGATTAAATTTTCTGTTTCTTTATTTATCATCTTTTTAATGAACCTTCTCTTCTAATTTTCTTTTGTAATTGTAAAATTCCATACAATAGAGCTTCCGCACTGGGCGGGCACCCAGGAACATAAATATCTACAGGTACAATTCTATCACATCCTCTGACAACAGAATAAGAATAATGATAATAACCTCCTCCATTTGCGCAGCTACCCATAGAAATAACATATCTAGGTTCAGGCATTTGATCGTATACTTTCCTTAAGGCCGGGGCCATTTTGTTTGTTAATGTCCCAGCAACAATCATTACATCTGATTGTCTAGGTGATGCTCGAGGTGCAGCACCAAATCTTTCTAAATCATATCTTGGCATAGAAGTTTGCATCATTTCAACGGCGCAACATGCTAAGCCAAATGTCATCCAATGTAGAGATCCTGTTCTAGCCCAGTTTATCAATGTATTACTTGCTATAGTTACGAAACCGTCCCTGCTAAAATTTTCAGCAACATCTTTAAATTCTGGAGGAATTTGTTTTATTTTACTTTCTATCATTATTCCCAATCTAAAGCTCCTTTTTTCCATTCATATACAAAACCAACAGTTAAAATTAATAAAAAAAACATCATAGACCAAAAACCCAGTAAGCCTATATTTCCAAGTGAGACAGCCCATGGAAAAAGGAAAGCTACTTCCAAATCGAAAATAATAAATAATATCGCTACAAGATAAAATCTTACATCGAATTTCATTCTAGCGTCTCCAAATGCCTCAAATCCACATTCATAAGCTGATAATTTTTCACTATCTGGATTATTGGGAGAAAATAGTAGGTTTAAAAATATAAATCCTACTCCAATTCCAATTGATATAAATAAGAATATTAAGATAGTCGCGTAATCTTTTAAAAAGTCATATAACATTAAGGTATATATATCTTTTAATCGTTATAGTTTAAGTGTGCTTTTTTGTCATAAAAAACACAAAAAAGCTTAATTAATTAACTGTTTATGCTTAAATTTAACTTTTTATTGCTTAATAGTGAATTACATAATGAATTTAACAGGGGTAGATTCTTTCTTCCAATCTTTTTAATAAGTAATTTTCCATGAGATATTACAAGGTCAGCTCCTTCAACAGTTGTATTTTTCATTTTATTTTTTTAAAATATTTTTATAAATTAAATTCTCCCCTAAGTAAGATCCTAATTTGCTATTTCGTCCTCCTAAAACACTTACGTACAAATCTCCAACCCCAGCAATTCCAAATACACTGCTGTGACTTCCTCCAAATTTTTTTACTATAATACTCATTTCTTTTAAGCTCTGATTAAATAAGTAAGATGAAGTATTAAAATTTGTTAAATTATTTTTTTTAACACTTGATAAACTTGAACCTATAATTATTGCGTAAATATTTTTAATAGCAGAACATATTTCTGATCCTATTAAGTCGTTATTAATTTCAGGAATATAATATTTTGTACATAAAATTTTTTTAAATTTTTCCGCATTCAAAATACTTTTAGAAGAAAAAACTGTTTGTGTAAATTTTTTATTTAATAATTCATTAGCTAAACATGGACCAGCGGACATTACGAAGTTATTTCTTCTAGTAATTTTTTTTAAATATTCACTTATCGTTATAATTTTCTTCTGATGAAGCATTAAACCCTTTGTTAAAATTAGAAATTTTGTACGTACGTTTGTTTTTTTAATAATATCACACACCCATTTAATCCCCTTAGAATTCGTGCCAATAATTATGTAATTAATTTTTTTAAAATTTATTTTGTTATCTTCATTATGAAAAAAAAATTTGGTTTTTTTTGAAAATGAAATATTATTTGAAAAATTTTCGCGATTAGTTTTTGCTTGCAATATTTTTTTTTTATCCAGCGGTGATCCAAGAACAATTATATTTTGATTGTTATTCTCTAAAAGGGATAGATATGCATTGCTGGCAACCCCATATCCAAGCACTAGAATTTTATTACTTTTCATAAAATAGTTTATGGTGCCCCCGCGCGGAATCGAACCACGAACCTACTGATTACAAATCAGTTGCTCTACCAATTGAGCTACAGGGGCTGAGTTTTGTTAATACTAGTTTTTTTGTATATTAACAACTTATAAATAGGCTTTTTTGTATTATGATATTAATCAAATCTTGAAATTTTTGTATTAAATTATAAATCTCAACATAATATACTTCGATTAATATATGAAAAAGAAAATAGCGCAAAGAGAATTAATAGAGGCGACAAATTTAATATTTGATAACTTTAAAAGAACAAATCAAATTGCAAACAAAAAACCTTTTGGCGTCAAACCTTTATTACTTACCAAAAAAGTTAAAGTAATTCCTAATAAAAAAGTAATAAAAAAAATAAAAAGAAGAAATAAAACAAAAAAAATTATAAGTAAAAATGATGTTTTGTTGTTAAACAATATAGTAAAATATAAATCTGATGATAAAAAGCTTTTATTTTTAAGCAATATAGTTGGAAAAAAAATAAATTTCACGTTTTTAAAAAAAGGTGTTTGGGAAAGTAAAAAAACATGATCATTAGCTGTCAATGTGGAAAGTTACAATTTTTAATTAAAAAAAATGAAATACCTAAAGATGGTAGGATCGTTAGATGTGGAATATGTAATTTACAATGGTTACAAAAACCGCATGGATCAGTTGAAAAAATTATTAGAAAGAAACACTATATTGCTAATTTATTTTTAATTTTATTGTTAATATTAGTGCTTGTTGGTGTAATGATTACTTTTAAAAAAGAAATACTCCTATTAAATCCTTCTCTGAATGTATTTTATGACTATATTTATCAACTAAACTATCAATTAATTAAAAATTTAAATTTGTTTATGAAAGAAGTTATTCAATCGATTTCTCAGCTTTTGTAATCAGATCCTCTGTATTAATTGGAATACTAGACTCGTAATCTTTTAAAAATTTTTGTTTAATATCTTTCTTAATGATCCATATTTTTTTGCATTCATTACATTGTACTTCTCTACCGCTTAAAGGTATGTCCCTATCATTAACATCGTAAACAATGCCACAATGATGACATTCGACATGCATAATTACAAAATTTGGCTTAGAAATAATTTTGTTCGATCATTTTCTGGATTTTCAAAAAAGTCTTTTGTATTTTTTTCTTCAACTATATTACCTTCATCCATAAATATTACTCTATCAGCAACTTCTTTTGCAAAACCCATCTCATGTGTTACAACGCACATAGTCATTCCACCTTTTGCTAAATCAACCATAACATCTAAAACCTCTTTAATCATTTCAGGATCTAGTGCAGAAGTTGGTTCATCAAATAACATTATTTTTGGCTCCATACAAAGCGCACGAGCGATTGCCGCTCTTTGTTGTTGACCACCAGAAAGTTGTCCAGGAAATTTATTACCTTGATCTAAAATTTGAACTTTTTCTAGATACTCTTTTGCAAGTGTCTCGCATTCTTTTTTTGATTTTTTTTTAACCCACATAGGTGCAAGGGTACAATTATCTATAATTGATAAATGAGGAAATAAATTGAACTGCTGAAACACCATTCCAACTTCACTTCTAATCTTATCAATATTTTTTGTATTTCCATCTAGTTTAATACCATCAACAGTTATATCTCCTTGTTGATGCTCTTCTAATCTATTAATACATCTTATCAAAGTAGACTTGCCGGATCCCAATGGTCCACATATAACAATTTTTTCTTTAGTTGAAACTGATAAATTAATATCTTTTAAAACTTGAAATTTACCAAACCATTTATTTACTTTTTTTAATTCAATTATTTTTTCCATTTTAATTAGATGTTTTTAATCTATTTTCTAGCTTAAGGCTATATCTGCTCATCCAAAAGCAAAAGGCCCAGTATACAAATGCCGCAAATACATAACCCTCGGTTGCTAAACCTAGCCAGTTTGGGTTAGTTTTTGCTAAATTTATCATTCCTAAAATTTCCAGTAGTCCAACTACAAAAACTAACGGTGTGTCTTTGAACAATGCGATAAACGTATTGGTTATTCCTGGTATAACTATTTTAAGTGCTTGAGGAAGAATTATAAAAAAATGACTTTTCCAATAACCCATACCAAGTGATTTTGCAGCATCATACTGACCTCTTGTTATAGCCTGCAGACCACCTCTTACTACCTCTGCCATATAAGCAGCCTCAAATAAAGTAATGGCTATTATAACTCTTATTAACTTATCTAAATTACTTCCAGCAGGGAGAAATAATGGAAACATTACACCCGCCATAAATAAAACAGTAATTAATGGAACGCCTCTCCAAAATTCAATAAAACCTATTGAGAAATACTTAAAGACTGGGAGATTGCTTCTTCTGCCCATAGCCAAAATTATACCTAATGGGAAACAAAAAATAATTGCAAAAACTGAAATTACAAGCGTAAGAAATAACCCGCCCCATTCTCTTGTGTCAACAACTGGCAAGCCTAATGCACCACCATGAAATAAAAATAACGATATAAACGGAAATACCCCAAATAAAAATATTAAAATATATTTCCTAATTTTTTCATTAACAAAATTATAAACCAAAATGCTTACAGCCAAAATTCCGAAGGCTAAATTAATTCTCCAAATTTCTTCTACTGGATAAAGACCGTAAATAAATCTCTCAAACCATACATTCACGAATACCCAACAAGCACCACCTGAAACACAGTCTGATTTCTTAGTTCCAATAAAGGTTGCATCGAAAAAAATCCAATTAGCTAAAGGAGGAATTGTAATAAATCCTAAGTAAATTATACTTATAGTTAAAAAGGAATTTAATGGCGTTGAAAAAAATTTTTCTTTAAACCATAGTAAATTTAAGTTTTTCATCATCTCTCCGTTATTGAAATTTTTTTGTTATACCAATTCATTAAAATTGAAATCGATATACTTAAAGTTAAATATGTGAACATTGTAATACTTACTATCTCAATAGCCCGACCAGTTTGCATCAAAGCTGTTCCAGCAAAAACTAAAACGATATCTGGATATGCTATTGCAGCCGCAAGAGACGAATTTTTTGTTAGATTTAAATATTGATTTGTAGTTGGCGGTATAATTATTCTTAAAGCTTGTGGAATAACAATTAATCTTAATATTTGATTTTTTGTTAAACCTATAGATGCCGCAGCTTCCTTTTGGCCTTTATCTACACCCAATATACCAGCTCTTACACACTCTGCTATAAAAGTTGAAGTATATAAAGACAACGAAAAAGCCAATGCTATTAATTCAGGTATTATAGTTACTCCACCCTCATAATTATATATATTTTTACTCAATTTTAATTCCGGATAAATAAACTCTAGTTTCACATTAAATAAAAATATTACTATTGTAGGTACTAAGAAAAGCATCAAAAAAGAAATTGATATATTTGGCAATTGCTTCCCTGTGGTATTTCTTAATTTTTTTGCGTAAGAATTAAAAAAATATATCAGTAAAAATGTAAATATTAATCCATATAAAAAATAATCTAAATTAGTCCAATCAAATCGAGGTATATATATTCCTTTAATATTAGCGAATACAAAATCAAAAATTATTAAAGAATTTTCAGGTGGTGGTAGTAATCTTAAAACAGCAAAGTACCAAAAGAAAATTTGTAATAATAAAGAAATATTTCTAAATAGCTCAATGTAGCTCGTTGCTAATCCTGATGCCAAAGGATTTGAGGAGAGCCTCAATATACCGAAAAAGAAACCTAAAATTGTCGCAAAAAATATTCCAATAACTGATACTAAAATCGTATTTAATAAACCAACAAGATATGCTCTTCCATAAGACATACCTCCATCGTACTCAATTAAACTGAACTGAATATCAAACTGTGCTTTTTTACTTAAAAATCCAAATCCAGTTTCAATGCCTCTAGATGCCATATTAGTCCCAGCATTAATTGAAAAATATAAAACAACTATGAGTAGGAGAAAAATTAACACCCCTTGAGGAAAATATACTTTAAATCTAGGGTTATTTTCTAAAAATATATTAAATGACTTTAATGCATTACTGATCATATAGAGAGTTTATAAAAAAAAGGGCTAGAAAATCTAGCCCTTTTTTTTTAATATTTGATTTTTATCTAACTGGTGGTGCGTATAAAGCTCCGCCATTTCTCCAGCTAGCATTTGCAGAACCTTTTCTTGGAAGCGCAATTGGAGTATTGGCTCCTACATGCTTCTCATAAGTTTCGCCGTAGTTACCAACTTGTTTAATTATTCTATAGCTCCATTTGTTATCTAATCCTAATCCTTCTCCAGTTTTAGATCCTTCAGCTCCAATGATCCTTTGGATAGCAGGGTTTTCAGTGCTCATCATTGAATCTATATTCTTTGAAGTTACACCATACTCCTCTGCTTCGATCATTACGTTTAAAGACCATCTGACAACATCTTCCCACGCTGAATCACCTTCTCTAACAACAGGGCCTAATGGCTCTTTTGATATTGTTTCAGGTAAAACAACATGTTCATCTGGATTTTTCATTTTAGTTCTTTGTGCTGCAAGACCTGACTTGTCAGTAGTATATGTATCACATCTACCTGAGTCATACGCTGCAACAACTTCGTCAGCTTTTTCGAAAACAACTGGCTCATAACTGAAACCTTTAGATTTAAAAAAGTCTCTCATGTTAAGCTCTGTTGTTGTTCCAGTATTAGTACAAACTTTTGTATTATTTAGACCATTTACTGATGTGATCCCTGAATTTTTTCTAACCATAAATCCTTGACCATCATAAAAGTTTACACCTACGATTGTAAGACCAATACCTGCATCTCTTTCTAGAGTCCAAGTAGTATTTCTTGACAAAACGTCTATGTCACCAGCTTGTAGTGCTGTAAATCTTTCTTTAGCACTTAATGGAGTATATTTAACTTTGCTTGCATCACCTAAAACTGCAGCTGCAACTGCTCTACATACATCCACGTCTATTCCCGACCATTTTCCTGCTTCATCAGCATTAGAAAATCCAGGCAAACCTTGAGAGACTCCACATTTTACAAATCCTTGTTTTTTTGTAGCCTCTAAAGTGTTATTTTTTGAGCTATCTCCACCACATGACGCTAACAAAAACGCAAATATAGAGAAGCCACAAATTAACTTTAATGCTTTTTTCATTTGTTCCCCTTCTTTAATAATTATTAAGATTAGGACTAGTATAGATAACTATTAAATTTAGAAAAGTGTTATTTTAAGTTTTAATTAATTAATTATTTCTGTCAGAAAATAATTTAAAAGATACAACCTTTGGTTGTTTATATTTAATATTTTAGGATACAATAAAGTGCAGCAAATGCATCTTTAATACCAATTTTTTTTCCTTGGTCATAATTTCTTCCATGATATGAAATTCCAACTTCATAAAAACTGAAACCTTGTTTTGCTAGCTTAAGTGTAACTTCAGGTTCAAATCCAAATTTCTTTTCTTTTAATTTAATTGATGTAATTGCAGAAGTTTTAAATATTTTGTAGCCACATTCCATGTCAGTAAGATTTAAATTAGACTTCATATTGCTTAATAAAGTTAGAATACCGTTTGCAATCCTATGCCAAAAAAAAAGTACTCTAGTTGAACCTGCTCCAACAAATCTAGAGCCATAAACTACATCTGCTCCTTTATTTATAATGGGATGTAATAATTTATTGTAATCATTCGGATCATACTCTAAATCCGCGTCTTGGATTATTGTAAATTCACCTGTCACAGCCTTAAGGCCTGTTTGGATAGCTGAGCCCTTGCCAGTGTTTATATCATGAAATAATAGTTTGATATTTTCATTTGAACTAAGATCTAAATCCTTTAAAATTTCTCTTGTTCCATCGTTCGAGAAATCATCAACAATAATAATTTCTTTTTTTAGATCATAATTTAATTTTGTGTCGAGTACTTTTTTTAAGATTAAATTGATTGTATTCTTTTCATTATAGACCGGTATTAATACTGATAATTTCATAATTTTTTATTGTAAAATTTCAATTATTAGTTGAGCTTGAATATAATGCATATCTGTCATAACTAAAAATATAGTGTAATTACTTGGTGTATCATTAAAAGTCATACTAAACAATTACAATTAAGGAGTTAATTTTATGAGCGCTTCAGAGATTTTAAAAAAGATTAAAGATAAGGAAATAGAATACGTTGATTTCAGATTTACAGATCCTAGAGGTAAACTTCAGCATTTAACACAAGATTTATCAACCGTAGACGAGGACATGCTTAATAACGGGGTTTTTTTTGATGGCTCTTCTATCGCAGGATGGAAAGCCATTAATGAGTCTGATATGATATTGAAGCCTGATCTAGGTTCTTCTTATGTTGATCCTTTCTTTTCTCACAACACTCTTTGTTTATATTGCGATGTTATGGACCCAATATCAAAAACTTACTATGAAAGAGATCCACGATCGACTGCAAAAAAAGCAGAGGCTTATTTAAAAAAAACTGGAATTGGCGATACAGCTTATTTTGGACCTGAGCCTGAATTTTTTGTTTTTGATGACGTGAGATTTATTAATGACATGAATAAAACAGGTTTTGAATTAGATAGCACAGAAGGTCCATATAACACTGGTAAAAAATATGATAACGGAAACATGGGTCATAGACCAGGTGTAAAAGGGGGATACTTCCCGGTCCCACCAGTTGATAGTGCTCAAGACTTAAGATCCGAATGTTTAAAAGCAATGAAAGATATGGGTGTTAAAGTTGAAAAACATCACCACGAAGTAGCACCAAGTCAGCATGAACTTGGGACTTTGTTTAATACTTTAACCATTCAAGGTGACGCGATGCAAATATACAAATATGCTGTCCATAACGTAGCTCAATCTTTTGGTAAAACTGCAACATTTATGCCTAAACCAGTTAAAAATGACAATGGTTCAGGTATGCATACACATCAATCAATATTTAAAAATAATAAACCAGTATTTGCTGGAAAGGGTTACGCGGGTTTATCTGAAGATTGCCTATATTACATAGGAGGAATAATTAAACATGCTAGAGCAATAAATGCATTTTCTAACGCATCGACTAATAGTTACAAAAGGTTAATACCTGGTTTTGAAGCGCCAGTATTATTAGTTTACTCTTCAAGAAATAGATCTGCAAGTTGCAGAATACCTTTCAGTACCAGTGAAAAAGGCAAAAGAGAAGAGGTAAGATTCCCTGATGCATCTGGAAATCCTTATTTAACATTTTCAGCAATGCTTATGGCTGGACTTGACGGTATAAAAAACAAAATTAAGCCAGGTGATCCCATGGATAAAGACCTTTATGCTTTGTCGGAAAAAGATCTAAAAGGTATTCCAACTGTATGTACATCATTAAGAGCCGCTTGTAAGTCTCTTGATTCAGACAGGGAATTTTTAAAGCAAGGCGGAGTATTCACTGATGATCAAATTGATGCATATATAAGTCTAAAAATGGAAGAAGTACAAAAATTTCAAGACACCCCACATCCAATCGAATTTCAGATGTATTATAGTTGTTAAAATAGGTTTAAATATACGTGAAACTGCATTAGAATTAATTAGTGGTTACAACTTATACAGCTAAAGATATAGAAATTTTAGAAGGTCTAACCGGCGTGCGTAAAAGACCGGCAATGTATATTGGTGGAACGGACGAAAATGCTTACCATCATTTATTTTCAGAAATTATCGATAATAGTATGGATGAGGTCGTCGCAGGACATGCAAAAACAATAGACGTTAGAGTTTTAGATAAAAATACTATTCAAATTTCAGATGATGGAAGAGGAATACCTATTGAAAAGCATCCAAAGAAAAAGAAAACTGCATTAGAAATCGTTATGACTAGCCTTCATGCAGGTGGAAAATTTAAAACTGGCGTTTATAACACATCTGCTGGACTACACGGTGTAGGACTATCAGTTGTTAATGCATTAAGTTCAAAATTGATTGTTGAAATTATTAAAAAAAAACAATCCTTCGTTCAAAAATACTCAAAAGGTAAAGCTTTAACAATTTTGAAAAAAGGTACAAAGAAAAAACAAAACTCAGGAACCTCGATTACCTTTACACCTGATAAAGAAATTTTTAAAAACGATATTTTTTTTGATATAGCCAAAATTTATGAGACATGTAAAAACAAGGCATATTTGATAAAAGATGTAAAAATTAATTGGGAATGCAAAAAAGAGTTAATAAAAAGAAATTCTGATGTTCCTAAGAAAGAGACGTTATGTTTTAAAAATGGAATTCAAGATTATTTAGAAACAGAGCTTAGTCAAAAAACTGCAATCAATGACAAAATAGGTTTTGGCAAAGGATATGATAATGTCACAAAAAGCAAATTTGAATTTGCTTTACAGTGGCACCAAAAAATTAATCCAATTAAAAAATCTTTTTGTAATACCGTATATAATATAAACGGGGGTACTCATGAAGCAGGATTTAAAACAGGAATTACTAAAGCGATTAGAAAATTTTCTTCTTTAAGAAAAAATAAGCTAGTAGCAAAAGCAACTTCAGACGATGTTTTTCAAAATTGCTCTTTTATCTTATCTGCTTTTATAGAAAATCCTGAATTTGAAGGACAAACTAAACATAAGTTATCATCTTCATTTGTTCAAAAAATAGCCGAAAAGATAACTCAAAACATTTTTGAAGAATGGCTAAATAGAAATCAAAAACATTCAAAAAATATTATCAATTATCTTGAGGAAATTATAAGAGAAAAAAATTTACAAAATATAAATTTAAATATTGATAGACAATCAGCAACAAGAAAAATTAGATTACCTGGGAAATTAGCAGATTGTACTAGTGATAAAATTGAAGGTACCGAGCTATTTATTGTTGAAGGAGACTCGGCAGGTGGTTCCGCAAAACAAGCTAGAGAAAGATTAACACAAGCAATCCTTCCATTAAGAGGTAAAATAATAAACGTTAAAAATTCAAACGCTGCAAAAATACTTGCAAATACTGAGATCAGCAATCTTTTACAAGCCTTGGGCTGTCAAAGAGGAAAAAAATATAATTCAAAAGATTTGAGATATGAAAAAATTATTATTATGACTGATGCCGATGTTGACGGAGATCATATCTCAACATTATTGTTAACATTTTTCTTTTCAGAAATTCCAAATCTCATAAAAGATGGAAGATTATTTTTAGCAGTCCCGCCGTTATACAAAATATCGTCTGGAAAGGAAGTTTTATATGTCAATGATGACAAAGCGAAAGACAAATTAATTAAGAAAAATAGTAAAAATTATGAAATAAGCAGATTTAAGGGACTTGGTGAAATGATGCCTGCTCAATTAAAAGAAACTACAATGAATAAAGAGACTAGAAAACTAATAAAAGTTACTTTACCAAATGTTAAGTCCAAAATATTAAAACTTTCAAGGTTTATTGACAATCTTATGGGTAAAAATCCAGAAAACAGACTGAAATTTATTTCGGAGAATGCTCATAAAAATCTTAGTTTAGATATATAAATTAATATTTTATTTAGAAATTGCAAACGTTATTTTTTTTACTATTTTATTTAAATTAATTAATTTAAAAAATAAATGGTATAATTATTTTTTCTCTAATATACATGTGTTTTGGTGCCCTCGGCCGGACTCGAACCGGCACTCCCCGAAGGGCAAGGATTTTAAGTCCTTTGTGTCTACCAATTCCACCACGAGGGCACGTATAAGTTTCACCACTATTTATGCTAAAATTATAGACTTAACAAGTTCATCCTAGGTTTTTTTAATTTTTTTTAATTTAGAAATGTGACTAGGAGTAATTTGACAACAACCGCCTATTAATGTGGCTCCTAGCTTGGCATATCTCATACAAATTTTTAAAAATTCATCAGGGGTGATGTCGTTACGTTTGCCTAGTAAAGAAGTATTTTTGCCATCAGGCTTCCAGCCTTCAGGAATTTGTTCAAATGCATTAAATTTAAATCCATACGGTACGGATAATTTTGAAATGTCATTTTTAATAAAATCATACTCATCCGGATTTGCACAAGAAGCAGTAATACCTGATAAATCAAACTTTGATATATAGTTCGCAACATCAATAAACTTTTCTCCAGACGGTAACATTCCTTTACTTTTTAAATGCAATCCAACAACTATATTTTTTTTTAGTGGCTGCAAGGCCTCAAGAGCTAATTCACACTCTTTTTTACTACACATTACCTCTAAATAAAAAAAATCAACGTACGGATCTAAATAGCTAGCTTGTTGATAAAAGGCTTCCCGTATAAAATTTAAATCATTTCCTAAATCAGACTGATAAGTAAAATTTTGAGGGGGAATACTTCCGGCAATAAGAATATTTTTTTTTGAGGATTTTACCGCTTGTTTAGCTATTTTGCCTGCTATAGTATTTAAATCTTGATATCTATTTAATAAATTATTTTCTATTAGTCTTCTTTTTCTTGAACCAAATGTATTAGTTAAAATAATTTCAGCTCCCGCATTTATGAAGTCTAGGTGTGTATCTAGTATAAACTTATGATATTTTTCGTTTAGTAGTGCTGTAGCAGACCAAAGATTTTTTTGTGGTATCAATCCTCTATTTATAAGTTCTTGTCCAGTTCCACCATCAAAAATTCTTAATTTACGAAAATAGTCTTTATGCATTAAATTATTAATTATTTTTTAATTTTTGATATAATTTTTTTCCATTCATCAAATGCTTTAGAACTTAATAGAGGTAAAAAATCATAAATATTTTCAGAATTTTTATATAAAGCTTCAATTAATTTTAAAGAATTTTCATAACCTATTGTTTAATCTTTAAAATCTTTTATTAAATTATGAACATTTCTTGCCTGGTATACGGTGGACTCATTATAAACAACCTTGTATTTTTTTGAAGTAACGTAAAATGAAGCCCAAATATCATCCATCCTTCCAATATGAGGAAATAAAAAATAATCTTTTATCATTTTTCTAGCAACCAAAGTGTTTTGTGAATTAAATGGTGATATTTTGTCTGAAAAAAAAGGGAAGTATTTTTTCTTAAACTTGCACTCTGGTTTATAAATCATTCTACACACTGCATCTATGTCAGGATCTCCATCCCAAAAATTTGCTTGTATATCAGCTTTAATTATTTTTTTACCAGCTTTTTTGTATTTTCTATTATTTACCTGCTCCAACGGAATACCTCTATGCCAAAGATTATTGTGATTTGTATATCCGACTGGATCAAAAACTGATTTATTAGTATTTACTTTGGAACAATATATCTTCTTATTTACATAAATATTTTTAAACCAATTATTATATGGAATATTATCATCGTCAATTAATGCAATTACTTCTGCACCTCTTTCATAAGCCTCTAAAATAGCAAAATTTCTTCGTTGAATACAATTCCATCCAATCATATTTGATAATTTATTCCATTTTTTATGTTGATATGACGTTGATAACACAATTGAATTTTTAAGGTTAAATTTTTTAGATTTTTTATCTAGGGCAACAATTAATTTACAATTTTTATTTGATGCAAATTTTTTTAAAGCTTTTGTGGGGGGATTAATAGTAGTTGTAGCAATATAAATCATAAATATTTAAATAACACTCTTAAATAAGAAATGTAACTTAGTAAAGTAATAGAAGAACTGCCTTCTGATCTAGATTTCCATGTAGATGCAACGGTTATAACCTTATATCCACGTTTTATAGGAGCTAATAACATTTCAAGAGCAAAACCATGACGCAACTCATAAAACTTGTTTTTTTTAAGTGCCTTATGTGGATACACTCTGTATGCAAAAGTAAAATCTAAAATTTTATTTTTATAAAATAACTTTAGTAATTTCTGAAAAATAAAATTTGCCAAAAACTTTAATAGTCCATAATTTTTAAATTTACCTCCAGATACCCATCTGTCGCCAGAAATAATAGAATCTGGAAATTTCTGAGAAGTTTTAATCATTTTTTTTAGTTCATATGGATTTGTTTCTAAATCTGAAGCCATTATAACTATATATTGTTTAGTGCATTTTTTAATGCCTGTCATAATTGCCCCTCCAACATATGGTTTTTTTTGTTTAAATAATCTTAAATCTTTATATTTTTTTTTTATATTTTTTATTTCATCTAAAGTTTTTTTATTTGTTAATTTTTCTGAATATATGATTATAAATTCTTTTTTAATTCGAATTTTATTTATTATTAATAATGTTTTCTTAAGTGATATAATTTCGTTTATAATAGGAATTATAATTGAAACAGTATAATTAAGTTTCATAAATTAATTAATCGTCTAATAAAGAACGAATTTTTTTGTTACTTCCAGTAAGTGAGTCAGGTGAATATATCCCTATATATTGATTGTATTGTTCATTTTTAAAATTATGAAGCGTATACAGCTGACCTTTAGCAAGTGGAAATTTAAAATCATTTAAATGATCAACGGGTTTTCCTAGTTGAAAATTACTATTTTGTTTATTGAATTCAGCAATAGCTAATAATTCCCCGTTTGTATTATCAACACAATTGTCAGCAACATATAAATCATCAAAATAACACAAAGTTCTAGGCAAAAGATGTTTTTCTAAATTATTAATATTTGATAAGAACGACTCTGTCGATGAATACAAATCAAGATCAAAAAAAATGCACGCTATCTTAGATGTATTCGAATTCGCAAAGTCTAAAATAGTGTTCTTTATATCTCCTTGATAAATCTTAACATCTTTTATATTGTTAAATTTTTCAAAACCTTCGCTTTTATAATCTCCTTGTTTCCAAAAAAAAGGCAGGTCTTCTTTTTTTTTAATTTCAGGCAAACCGGATCCCAGATCAAAACCATAAACCTTGATTTTGACGTTTAATTCATTTTCAATAATTCTTTTATATTTAATTAACGATAGAATGCCATTGCCATCAGCAACGCCCAATTCTAAGACGCACAAATCATCATGGCCCAATTTTTTAGCAACTTTACATGACTCATATAAAACTGTTTCGTAATGAGGCCTAAACTTTTTAAATTTTAATGACAAATATTTAAATAAGGCAACTCTTAATGGCTTTTCATAACCAAGTATTCTTAGAATAAGTAATTTAATTTTATAAAACATTTACAATTTAGGCTTACACAATTTCAAGTTATAAATAATATAATCATTAAATACACCAAATTTCTCACACATTCTTAAATTGTTAGTTTTATTCGATTTTCTAAAAATTACGTGTGATATTTCATCTATTTTTTTTATTTCTCTTAAAATTGCAAGCATATCTTTGTCATTGTTAGAGTTGTAAAAGCTCTCATTTAATTTTACACGTTTATACCAATGTATGATTTCATCATTTTTAAATGCATGATGCTTCCAATCAACAAATATTGGAATACCAGTATTTAATCTAATATCTGGGAGGTCAAGCGGCACAAGCAACTTTTTTATGTCATTTTTATTAAATTTTAGATAATTGTAAATTTCAGAATTTTTTTTAAAGGCCAAGTTATCTTTATTTAAGTTAATTTTAGAATCTATGAAAAAATTTAAAAATACAGCAATAATAAACAATGGGTAAATAAAAATTAATTTAGGAAATCTCCCGCTATCTAAATTTTTAACAAAACTTATGATTATAAGACTTGAAATTGGCACGAGAAAAACAAAAGAGCGCCAAGGGAATAACAAAGCTAACCAATAATTATTAATGATGTATTGAATTATACTTAGTGATATCGATAATAAAAATACTGAAAGCAAAGGAATAAAAATCTCTTTAAAATTTTTTACTAAGTAAAGCGAAATAGATATTAAGATAAGTGGTCTTAGATCTTTTATACTTAACCAAGAAAAAATGTTTGCATGATGAGGAATTCTGTTTTCTACGAGTATTTTTTGTGCCTGTGTGTTAATTATTTGATCAAAGATTATAAAGTTATTAAATAGAAAAAATACTACTGGTAAGATTAAAGCTAAATATGTAATTATAATATTAAAAGTTTTTTTTTCTTTTTTACTTATTAGAAACAAAATATAACCAATAAAGAAAAAACCGGAGTGTAATAAGTACGTTGGATGAAAATATACACTTGCTACCAATGATAAAATTGACAAATAATACTTGCCATAAATAAACAATGCAAAACTTAAAAAAAATAAAACTCCAAAACTAGATGGTTGATATACATGGTTCAAAACACCTTGGCCAGCTACACCATTAAAAAAAGTTTTTTCATGAAATAATATAATAAAGAAAGCAAACCAAAAGCAATAAGCAGAAAAATTGATGTTCTTTAAAATTTTTTTGCAAATGTAAAATATTGAAATTGCAGTTATTATCAAAAGTAGAAAATGTATTATATGTATTATATTTATAGAAAAAAATTTAATAAATATATAATTAAAAAAAGTGAATATAGGTACATGATTAGTTATTGACGAAATCCAATCATTATTTAAATCCATTAAATTAATGTTTTTTAAAGAATGAATTAAGTGAGCATGATTTCCCTGAAATAAGTAATTTTGCTGAACTGTCAAAGCAAAAATTGAAGATAATATAATTAATATTATAAATTCTTTTTTTTCTTGGTTAGGTTTTATGACCATTTATCTTTTTATAATTTTTTTAAATTTCTTTATGACATGTTTGAGACCAAAAAATATAGACTCTCCAATAATAAAATGGCCAATATTAAATTCACACACTTCCTTTATTTTACAAAGATATTTGGTTGAGTCATAATCTAGACCGTGACCCATCTTTATATTTAAATTAATTTTTTTTCCTAGGTTGCTACATTTAGCAATTTTTATAAATTCTTTGTTAAGCTGTGACTTTTTCTTTAATTTAAATAGTTTTGCAAATTTTCCCGTATGTATCTCTACAGAATCTGCCCCTAATTTTTTGGCTAATTTGATATTTGATATACTGGGATCAACAAATAATGAAACTTCAATTTTTGATGTTTTCAATTTTTTTATTATTTGTCTTAAATTATTTTTTTTTAGATTTAAGCCGCCTTCAGTAGTTACTTCCATTCTTTTTTCAGGGACTATACAAACATATTTAGGCTTTATTTTAAGCGCAAGCCTAAGCATATCTTGGTTTGCTGCCATTTCTAAATTTATTGGTTTAGAAATTTTTTGCTTAAGTTTAATTACATCTTTTTTATTTATATGCCTTTCATCCTCTCTTCTATGTATTGTTATAATGTCTGCACCACAATTCAAAACATACCTTGCGGCTTTAATAATGTCCGGATGATCTTCACCCCTTGCATTTCTAATCGTTGCTATATGATCTATGTTTACCCCGAGTTTTATCATCTATATATTATATTGTAGCTCTACTACCGGGTTTTATTGGTTCTATTTTTTTTAATTCTTCTGGCAAATTTTCTGGGTCATAACAGGGTATGTCAAACTTTATTAAGGAGATAATTTCATTTTTTATTGAAGACTTTCCGTCAGATCGATCTACAATTGATGAATAACCTAATACATCTGCGCCTTCATCAATTAAACACGCTGCACATTCTAAGCTTGATTTGCCTGTTGTTATTACATCTTCAATAATTAAAATTTTTTTATTTTTTACAGAAAAATTTCTTCTTAATTCGAAAATTTGATTCACCCTTTCAACAAAAACATTAGGTATG
>MDTB01121217.1_pt1 | contig 36287 bp, 30 predicted proteins | sample 811161 | NCBI WGS metagenome assembly MDTB01 (sample SAMN05326650, study PRJNA326480) | marine metagenome | isolation source: seawater | place: Mediterranean Sea | collected 2009 | reverse complement strand
TGCAATATCACAAGCGCGGTTGCCAGCAACCGCTTGCTCCAGACCCTTTTCCAAACCTTCGGTTAAAGCTTTTGAGGCATCGATAATTGCTTGCGGGGCAGGCCCTAAATGGATGGTTCGACAAAGGGGAACATTATAGCGTCGATAGCATCCGGCAAGTTCAAAAAAGGTAACTTCACCTGATTTCATGGGATCGCCATTCCATGTTAAATGCGCGGCACTGGCATCTTTACCTGATGGCAACATTGGCACCATCGCTGGATAATCGCCCCAGATATCATCAACGCCGCTGATCATGGTTTTATAGATATCGCTGACCAGTTCATTTTTTGGCAGCCCTGGCTCGGCTCTTTCTAAGGCAACGGAAACCATATTTTCCGCAATCCGCGCGGCATTTTTCATGAAGCCGATTTCTTCGTCTGATTTAATGCCGCGTTGCCAGTTCACCAATCCTGTGGCATCGCAAATCACCGCTTGATCCAAAGCCGCCGTCAGAACCTGATGCGCGCGGGCAGAGTAATAGTAATTTTCCATCTCAACCCCGATACGTGCGCCGCCATGCCCCAATGATTTCATCAAATCAGCAAGCGTATCCATAGCATGCAGGCTAGGCGACATGACATAATCATCAGAATAAGAATGGATGTGATCATCAGGCATCCAGACCGTGCGTAACGCGCCATTGCCATCCATCCGCCGCCCCCACCAATAGGGGGCTGTGTCATGGGTGACAATCACCGCCTGATGAACATAAAAAGACCATCCATCATAGCCGCTTAGCCATGCCATATTTGATGGATCAGTAACGATAACAGCATCTAATCCATCAGCTTCCATAGCTTGCCGCGTTTTACGTAATCGGCGGTCATATTCGTTTTGGCTAAAAGGGGCGCGATCAATCGACATATCAATTCTCATTTAAGTATAGTTATCAAGTTCTTTAGAATAATTCTCCAGGATTATTCTCTAGGATAATATGATCAGGATTGCATTTCCGGCAAGAGCATTTAATCTGCTGTGAGGTATTATTGCATAAGTGGTTTATAAAATGTCTATTATCTGGGATCAGCATACGATCAATAACGCGCGGCAGGCGATTAGAGATACGCTTATCGAAACCCCTGTTTTACCCTTGCGGAGTAGTAAAATTGCCCCCTTTCTGCCTGCTGATGCAGAGATGTATTTGAAGCTTGAGTTGTTTCAGCATACTGGCAGTTTTAAGGCGAGAGGCGCTTATCTGGGCGTATCTTCCCTATCCAGTGAGGCGATGGCTAAAGGCGTTGTGACATTTAGCGGCGGCAATCACGCGCTTGCGTTGTCATGGGCGGCACGGCAGAGCAATGTTCCGGTCAAGGTTGTGATGATGGAAACGGCTGACCCTTTGCGGATAGAAGGCTGCCGCCAGATGGGGGCTGAATTGGTGCTAGCCAAAGATATGATCAGCTGTTCCAATATGGTTAAAACGATCTGTGAGGACGAGGGGCGAACCTATCTCCACCCATTTAATGATCCGACTATGGTTCTCGGCTCATCAACTTGCGGGGCAGAACTGATCAGCCAGATGCCGCCGCTTGACGCTGTTGTCTTGCCTGTTGGTGGGGGCGGCCTGATCGCTGGCATGGCAACCGCGATTAAGCTCCATAACCCTGATACGCTGGTCATCGGCGTTGAACCCGACGGCTGTGATAATATGACCCGCGGGCTGGCCGCCGGCAAAGCTGTTGCGATGGATGAGGTCAATACCATTGCCGATAGTTTAGGCGCGCCTGAAACGCTGGATTATAGCCTGAATATAGTTCGCCAGCATGTCGATGAGGTGATCACGGTAACAGATGCTGAACTAGCCGCCATGATGCTGCGGATGCGGGAAAGCCTGTCTCTGCTGGTAGAGCCAGCATGTGCCGCCTCACTGGCTGGTGCTTTAGGGCCATTGCGGCAACGCCTGGCTGGAAAACGTGTTGGGCTTTTGGCATGTGGATCAACGATTAGCCCCAAAAGATGGGCGAAAAATACCCAAGGTCAGACGCCGTTCGCAATGATGGATTAACGCAATTGATCAAACCAATAGGGATTTGACCATGCTTTGCTGCCATCATTATTCAAAACCGTGATGCGAAAAAACGGTGAGGCAAAATCGGCCAGATCAAATACCGCATAAGTCAGATTATTACCGTGAACGGCATCAGCGGCATAGCCTTGGCCTGATATGATGATATGGTGGGCGGGTGAGCATGAAATATGAAGCGCATTATCATCAATAATAATAGCATGTATCTCTACCCCGGTTGAGGAGTAATGCCGACCTGCCTTTAGAGCTGTGACAATAGAATCTGTGGTCAGCTCACTAGCGCCAACCATGACCCAGCCGCCCCCATAATCAAGACCTTTAAAGTGGGAGTCATCAGTGGCGGTAAAGCTGATGCGATGGCCTTCTTGAAGCAAGATATCGGCGACCGCTATGCCTGAGCCGCGATTGCTGGTAATCGCGCAGGAATAATTATACACCTCAACCGCATGCGCGGTGCTTGCCATGATGGCCTCATCAGATGTCATGCTATGCCATTCTGGATGCGCAAGGGATATATAAGCCCCGGCCGCAATGGCACGGCTGATCAAGGTGCTAATGTCCTCATCCTTGCTTGCGATATCAAAATTGAGCGGCAAGCCATTGGCTACGATATGCCATAGCCCATCCTGATCATAACGCTTACCAAAGCAATGCAGTTCTGCTGATGGTATGGTGATAAAATGACTGTCATCATACGGGCTGCCATCTGTCACGCGCTCTGCTGCAAATGCATTATCATGCCAAAGATGGTCCGACAGAGCGATAAAATCATAGCCTAGCTTCTGATAACAGCTAACAACATCTGCTGCCGGTTTCAAGCCATCAGAATTGATGGTATGACCATGCAAATTACCGCGAAATAATGGGGTGTCTTGATCAAAAGGTGGAAGTAACATTGGCATCCCTAAATACCTCAATACATATATAAATATTATGAAATTAGTTTTATGGTCATATGACAAATTAGTGACAATAGCTAGGGAATTAAAATTTGTGATAATTAAATGCAGTACAATGTACAATATATAAAACATCAACAGTAATTAGGTAAGGGTGAAATTATGGCAGTACAGATGCGGCGGCTTGGCTTAAATGGAGCAGATATCTTTCCTGTTGGGATTGGTGCTATGTCATTTACCAATTTTTATGGTGAGACGAATAAAGAGGCATCATATGCGCTGCTTCGCATGGCGATGGATAAAGGCGTTAATCATCTTGATACGGCTGATATTTACGGCATGGGGCAATCAGAAAGTGTCATTGGTGCTTTCATTGCTGATCAAGGCGCCTCCGCCCGTCAATTTTTCCGCATTGCGACCAAGGCTGGCATTGACCGAGCCGTTAATCGTGTAGGCGCAGAAAAAGGAAGCGGCTTTAATAATGATCCGGCGTATTTGCGCGCCTCTTTGCTGGCATCACTTGACCGGCTTGGCGTTGAGCAGGTTGATCTGTTTTATGTGCATCGGCGGCAGAGTGATATTCCCATTGAGGAGGTGACTGGCGCATTAGCAGAACTGGTCAAGGAAGGCTTGACCGCGAGCATCGGGTTTTCTGAAATTGCCCCAACATCTCTGCGGCGGGCAGAAGCTGTTCATCCTGTTGCCGCCGTGCAGTCAGAATATTCGCTACAAACGCGCGGGGCTGAATTAGGGCTAGTCTCAGCAACTCGTGATATCGGCGCGGCGATGGTGGCGTTTTCCCCTATTGGACGCGGGCTTCTGACCGATCATCCACATTCGCCAGAGCGTATTGCAGAAATGCCTTTTTTGGCTATTAATCCGCGCTTTACGGGGGATAATTTGGCGCGTAATATCACCGCCACAGAACCTTTTCGTCATCTGGCTAAAGACGTGGGGGTGGCAACTTCAACATTGGCCGTGGCGTGGCTGTTGAGCCGTGATGATCATGTCATACCAATCCCCGGAACACGCTCTCTTGATCATTTTGGTGAATTGATTGCCGCCGCTGAGATGACGCTATCAGATGACATTTTGGCTAGGATTGACCAAATTCTTCCGGCAGGATGGTGTCATGGTGATCGCTATGCGGAAAGCCAGTGGAAAGCCGTAGAGCGGTTTTGTTAATCTTGGGGGTGAGGCATGTCAGCAGTTATTTTAAGTGATCAATTCTTTGATATAGCGGCGGCACAATCTGCAAAACCTTTCCTTTATGAGAAAGTCGGTGGCGTTTGGCAGGGCAGGACCTATGGTGAGGTCGCTAATGATGTGCTTCGTGCCGCGTCTATGCTTCGCGCCTTGGGCGTCAACAAAGGCGACCGCGTTGTCATTGGATCAGAAAATTGTATGAACTGGTCTATTGCTGATCTGGCGATCATGACATTAGGGGCGCTAGTTGTGCCATCATACAGCACCAACACGATAGCAGATCATTTACATGTCATTAATGATTCTGGTGCTGTGCTGGCGATTACATCTGTGGGCGAGCTGGCAGAAAAAATGGCGTCGGCATGTGAGAAATCTAAAGCCTGTAAAACGCTTGTCTGTTTTGATGATCCCGCCCTTAAAGCCAACCCCAAATCCATTACTGTCAAAAGCTGGAATAAAGAGATGGCGCAGGTTGATCTGCCCCACCTTGATGATATTCGCGGCAAGCTAGACCCTGATGATGTGAGCTGTTTAATCTATACGTCAGGCACAGGCGGGCAGCCGAAAGGCGTTATGCTAACTCATCGGTCAATCAGTGCAAATGTTGAGGGCGTGAGGCAAATGCTGGAACGTGCTGATCTGGTCAAGGATCAGCGCTTTCTGTCGCTGTTGCCGCTATCACATTCTTATGAGCATACAGGCGGGCTGCATCTGCCTGTGCGCATGGGGGCGGAAATTTGGTATTGTGAAAGTGTCGATCAGGTATCGAGCAATTTGCAGGAAGCTCAGCCAACGCTGATGATCGCTGTGCCGCGCCTTTATGAAGTCTTGTATGACCGTATTGAACGCGGTCTCAAGGCGAAGGGCGGCTTGAGTGAAACCCTGTTCCGGAAAGCGGTTGCGCTGGGATTAAAGAAACTCGATGGCAAGCGGCTATCCTTGACCGAAAAGCTGATGGATAGAGTGCTTGAACGTCTGGTTCGGGCCAAGGTTCGGCAAAGACTTGGAGGGCGATTGCGCTATTTCTGCTCAGGCGGGGCGCCGCTTAATCCTGATATTGGGCGGTTTTTTCTGGCGATTGGTGTTGGTATTCTGCAAGGCTATGGCCAGACCGAGGCTTCACCTGTCATATCACTTAACCCTCCTGATGATATTCGTATCTCGACCGTTGGTATTCCTGTTCCGGGTGTTGATCTTATCTTTGATGATGATGGGCAAATCCTCGTCCGTGGTGATATGGTGATGCAGGGCTATTGGGGGGCTGCTGATGCGACCGCCGATGCCATTCAGGATGGCTGGCTGCAAACGGGTGATATTGGTGAGATGGATGCGGATGGTTACCTCAAGATTACTGGCCGCAAGAAAGAAATCATTGTTAATTCTGGTGGTGATAATATTGCTCCGGCACGGGTTGAGGCGCTTCTCTCAATTCATCCCAATATTGAACAGGCCATGCTGACAGGCGATAAGCGGCCATGGCTGGCGGCGGTGATTGTCCCCTCGGCAGAGATGCGCGGATTGCCAAAAGCAGAGCAACAGAAACGCCTGAAAGCCGCTTGTGACGACATTAATGCTAATCTGTCACAATTAGAAAAAATCCGGCGCTTCATCATCGCGGATGAGCCATTTAGTATTGAAAATGGGGAAATGACGCCAACCCTGAAAGTCCGCCGCCATGTTGTGATGAAACGCTATGGCAAAACTCTGGACGCGCTTTATAAATCATAATCAATCTCATGCCAGTTCATCAGGATATCAGGACATCAGGCAGGGATAATCTGACCATCCCATGCCAGGACTTGACCGCTAATCTCTGAGCTGGCGGCGTCAATGACACCTAACAGATGCTGGGCGGCCTCGGCTTGCGAAAACAGATCATGGTTAAGCCCTGATTGAAATGGTTTTGACAGTGGCGTATCGGTAGTTCCCGGATGCAAACCCAAAACAATGCCAGCAGGATTGCGGTGACGTAATTCCAAAGCAAAGTTTTTGAGCAGCATGTTTAACGCGGCTTTCGATGCCCGATAACTATGCCAGCCGCCTAGCCGATTATCGCCAATGCTTCCAACGCGCGCTGATATCGCGGCAAAAACGGCTTTGCTGTCCCTGGCCAGGATCGGCAAAACATGGCTGGCTATAATAGCTGGGCCAATGCTGTTAATTTGAAAATTATTCGCCATATTTTGACTGGTTAAATGGCGCCATGATTTTTCAGGGTTGAGGCCCAATTCATCATCATGGAGAACGCCAGTTGCCATAATCGCCAAGTGCAAGGGGGCGATATCTGCCAAGGTTTCACCAGCACGGGTGAGGCTATCAGGATTGAGAAAATCAATTTGAAACTTTGGGTCAGGATGCTGGCGCGAGAACCCAAAGACGCGCTCAATCCGAGGATGCGCCGCCAGCATGTCATAAAGCGCTGAGCCGATGCCGCCAGCCGAGCCAAATACCGCCACCCGCATTTTATCGGTGAAACTGGTCAGCTCAGCGTTGGTTTTGAAAACGTCTCCCATAGCCATCTAACATAGGGCAAAATAGCTGATAGCAATCCCTAGCTATCAATCCATTTCATCAGGGTGGGCAGATCATCAGCCTCAATCGCTGGCTTATCCCATCTGATGCGCTGAAACCGTGGAAAGCGCATGGCAACACCTGATTTATGGCGAGTTGAGCGGCTGATGGCATCAAACGCTACTTCTACCACCAGAGTTTTTTCAAGCTCACGCACGGGCCCAAAGCGCTGGGTTGTATTGGCACGAACAAAAGCATCAAGTTTTTTCAGCTCAGCATCCGAAAACCCTGAATAGGCTTTGCCAACAGGAACAAGAATGGGAGGCTCAGCAGGATTATCAGGGTTTTCCATCCATGCGCCAAAGGTATAATCTGAAAACAATGATGATCTCTTGCCATGGCCGCGCTGAGCATAAAGCAAGACGACATCAGCGGTTAGTGGATCGCGTTTCCATTTGAACCATAATCCCTTGACGCGGCCTTGCTGATACATGCTGTTGCGCGCTTTCAGCATTAATCCTTCGATCAGCCCGCCCTCGCGGCATTGTTGCCGCCATGAAATCAGCTGTTGAGGATCGGTAAATGGCAGAAACGCCGACAGATCAATAGCAGAATGGTTAAGGATTTTTACCGTTTTCTCTAGTTTCAGTCGCCGCTGTTCTATCGGCAATTGTCGCAAGTCATCATCGTCTTCAAGCAAAATATCATAAGCGCGCAGAAAAACCGGGATAGATTGCATCAGATTAGCTGATGGCTTTTTGCGGTTAAGCCGCTGCTGTAAGTTCTGGAAGGGCGCGATATTATCAGGCGTACCAGCCAGCAATTCGCCATCCAATGTGCCGTGCCACGACAGAGATTTGGTCAATTCTGGAAAGCCGGATGAGATATCATCACCTGACCGTGAAAATAACCTCACCCCATCATGACCTGATGCCAGCTGAACCCGCGCGCCATCCCATTTCCATTCCACCAGCCATTTATCAGGTGTCATATCTGTCACATCATTATCATCAACAGGATGCGCAAGCATTAATGGCCGAAACACCGCCTTGCCATCGGCATTAGGACGCTCTGCTCTGCCCTCAAGCCAGTCAAATAGCGTCGTGTAGGGCGGCTCTAATAGCGGCCAGATTTCCTCAATATCTTCCACTGCCGCCTCATATGCTTGGGCAAGCGCTAACCGCACCATACGCGCGGATGCCCCAACACGAAGCCCGCCAGTTGTCAGTTTCAAAAGCCCCCATCGGGTTGTCGTATCAGAGCAATCGAGCCATTGCTGGATCAAATATCGGGTTTCATCAGCGCTGGCATGATCTAATGCGCCTACAATTTCGGATAATGTTGGCGGCGGCTGGTTAGGGCGGCACTCCGGCTCAGGCCAGATCAAAGCCACAGTTTCCGCCAGATCACCAACAAAATCATAGGAAATGGCAAATAGCTCAGCATCACTTTTTGTGCTGACCATCTCACGGATCAAGGCAGGATTGGCTTTTTTGCTTTGGAATTCACCCACTAAAGCGGCCAAGCCCCAGCCGCGATCAGGCATCGGTGTATGGTGGAGCCATTCCGACAGGTGCTGGATTTTGGTATTGCGCTGCGGCGTGAATAATAACTTCTCTAACAGACGGGCAAAGGTGATCATTCGGCATCATCCTCATAGCCGATGAGATGGAGCGCCTTCGCCGTCATATTCTTCAGTGATAATGCCCGCATCAGCGCATCTTCGCGGCCATGCGTGATCCAGACTTCTTGCGGATTGACCTCATCTATGGTGGCGAGCAAATCATTCCAGTCTGCATGATCGGAAAGGATCAATGGCATCTCAACACCTGACTGTTTGGCGCGCTGTTTGACCTGCATCCAGCCTGATGCCATGATGATAAGAGGGTCAGGCAGACGACGTGACCAGCGATCAGCAAGTGCCGATGGTGGCGCAATAACTATCTGGCCTGCCAGCGCTTGTTGGGGCTTGCCTTTCTCACCAGTTGTTGCAGGCGCCAAAATGCCAAGATCAATGCCATGATCCTGATAAAGCTGACACAGTTTTTGCAGGGCGCCATGAATGTAAATCGGCTCTTGATAACCGGCTTGCCGCAATAACGCGATGACACGCTGCGCTTTGCCAAGGGAATAGGCGCCGATCACATGCGCGCGCTCCGGAAACTGTTTCAGCGAAACCAATATCCGGTTAATCTCAAGCAGCGGCTCAGGATGGCTAAAAACAGGCAAGGCAAAGGTCGCCTCCGTGATAAAGACATCACATGGCACGGGTTCAAATGGCGCGCATGTAGGATCAGATTTTCGCTTATAATCACCTGAAACAACAACGCGCGCGCCCTCATAATCGAGAACAATTTGAGCGCTTCCTAATACATGACCAGCAGGCACAAGATGAATATCAACATCGCCGATACGCATGGTCTCATGCCAGCGCAGTGCCGTCACTCGCTCAGCAAAGTTTGCACCATATCGAGCTTTCATGATGGCTAATGTCTCGGCTGATGCAATCACATGCTTATGACCGGGGCGAGCATGATCAGCATGACCATGGGTGACGATAACCGTATCTGCTATGCGGGTCGCATCAATATGAAAGATCGGCTCACCATGCACATCAAGAACAGCCAGCCCAGAGGCTAGCGGCCTGATCCAGTTCGATGGATGGGTGCTGAGTTTTCTATGGGGTCTATTCTGATCCAGCGACTTTGATACCATAGAAGTTGGGCTCTATCTGGCCTTTGGGTTTGATCCAAACAGCTTTTGCCATTCGTCATCATTCAGTTTTGACAAATCTTCACGCAGTTTTTTGCCGACAAAATATCCGGTTTTAACCGCTGGCCGCGTGCTCATCAATTCACGCCAGCGCACAACATACGGATAATCGGTGATATCAACGCCTTGCCGCTCATAGGTGCGTGTCCATGGGAAAATCGCCATATCAGCAATGCTGTAATCACCTGCGACAAATTCATGATCAGCCAACTGCTGATCTAGCACCCCATAAAGCCGATTGGATTCGGTGCTGTATCTATCCATGGCATAAGGCAGCTTTTGCTTGGCGTAGAAATTAAAATGATGAGCTTGCCCCAGCATCGGGCCAAAGCCGCCCATCTGCCACATAAGCCACTCATAGACTTTATATTTTCCGCGAGCATCAGCAGGCATAAACTGACCGGTTTTTTCAGCAAGATAAAGCAGAATAGCCCCCGATTCAAAGATGCTTTGTGGTTCACCATCCGGGGTGTCATGATCAATAATGGCGGGCATTCGGTTATTTGGGCTAAAGGCCAGAAATTCTGGTTTGAACTGATCTCCTTTACCAATATTGATCGGCTTTATCGCATAGGGAAGTCCCATTTCTTCAAGAGCAATGGTGATTTTGTGACCATTCGGTGTTGGCCAGTAATAGACATCAATCATTTAGGTTATTTCCATTTCTTTTGTATTATTTGACTTATCAAAACCTATTTATGGCATAAATATATCAGCAAAAGGGTGTTACGGTAAAATAGATATAATTATGAGCGATATAGGATATCAATCCCCAGAGCAAGTCAAGCCAAGCACACATCATGCCCCTGACGGGCAGCGTTTGTCTATGGCAGAGGCTTTGCCTGAGCAATTTCTGCGCTGGTTTCAGAAAAAAGGCTGGGATTTGCATTCGCATCAATTTGCGATGCTGGATGCGGCAAGGCATCATCAATCGGCGTTACTGGTGGCGCCAACAGGTGGCGGCAAAACACTGGCCGGGTTTCTGCCCAGCCTGATCACGTTAGCCGATAAAGCCAATATATTAGAGCCGCCAAAGGCGTCCCTGCACACGCTATATATCTCTCCGCTGAAGGCGCTAGCCGCGGATATTGAGCGTAATTTGATGCTGCCAATCACGGAAATGGACTTGCCGCTGCGGGCAGAAATGCGAACAGGCGATACCAGCGCCTCTGATCGCCAACGGCAACGCCTGAACCCGCCTGATATTTTGATAACAACACCAGAATCATTGCAATTAATGCTGGCATGGGATGATGCGGATCATATGTTTGGGGCGCTTGATACGGTCATTTTGGATGAGCTACATGCCCTTGCCGGCAGCAAGCGTGGGGATTTATTGGCTTTATTATTGGCGCGGTTGCGGCGCTTTAATCCTGATCTGCGTGTTGTTGGGCTGTCCGCAACAATTGCCACACCTGATCATTTGCGCGGCTGGCTCCATCCTGATATTGATCGGGTTCGCATTATTCATGGTCAGGCCAGCCCGAAAGCCGATCTGACCTTGCTTGATAAGGCAGATACTATTCCATGGGCAGGTCATTCAGCCAATTATGCTATCCCCGATATTTATCAGCATATCAAGGAAGCAGAACATACGCTTGTTTTTGTAAACACGCGCGCGCAAGCGGAAATATTGTTTCAGCAGTTATGGCGCATTAATGATGATAATCTGACCATTGGATTGCATCACGGGTCTCTATCGCGTGAGCAAAGGCAACGCATTGAGGCGCATATGGCAGCAGGAAAATTGCGCGCTGTCATTGCCACCTCATCGCTTGATTTAGGCATAGACTGGGCCGATGTTGATCTTGTCATTCAAGTCGGCGCGCCAAAAGGCACCTCACGCCTGATGCAAAGAATAGGCCGGTCAGGGCATCGCTATGATCAGGTTAGCCGTGCCGTATTAATCCCGTCACATCGGTTTGAAGTACTAGAATGTCTGGCCGCCATGCATGATGTCGCCGAAGGTCTGCTTGATGATCCACCTGATTATGATGGTGGGCTTGATATTCTGGCACAGCATTTGGTTGGTCTGGCTATCCATGCGCCATTTGATGCGGATGATATTTTTGCTGAGATAAAGACAGCATGGCCATATCGGCATCTGACGCGCGATGATTTTGACGAAACGCTGACCTTTTTGACGACAGGCGGCTATGCGCTTAAGGCATATGAGAAGTTTCATAAATTGCAACCCGGTCAAGATGGGCTTTATCGGATGGCAAGTCGCGGCGTGGCAACCCAATGGCGGCTCAATTCGGGCGTTATTGTTGAAACCCAGACCATGAAAGTTGATCAGCGCGGGGTCGGCAGGCTGGGTGAGATTGAAGAATATTTTGTCAATTCCCTCGTGCCGGGGGATAGTTTCATGTTTGCGGGCCGCATACTGCGCTTTCAGGGTATCCGCAAAGCCGGCATCGTTGACGTGGTCGCAACAACCGATACTGAGCCGAAAGTTCCGGCATATGCGGGTGGCCGCTTGCCTCTAACCAGTAATTTGGCTGACCGTATCCGCGACATGATGGGGCAGAGTGATGGATGGGCTCATTTTCCGCTAGCCTTGCGCCAATGGCTGTCGACGCAAAGCCGCAAATCCAGCTTGCCTGATAGCGATAGTCTCCTGGTCGAAACCTTTCCGCGTGGCGGTAAGTTTTACATGGTGATTTATGGCTTTGAAGGCCGCAACGCGCATCAGACGCTAGGCATGTTAGTGACGCGGCGGATGGAACGTCTGGGGCTAAAACCGATCGGCTTTGTCGCCACCGATTATGCCATTGCGGTATGGTCACTAAAACGTGTTGATATTCCTGATCAATTGCTATCTGCGGATATGATGGGGGATGATTTAGAAGAATGGATGCTGGAAAGCTCAATGCTCAAACGAGCGTTTCGGGTGGTTGCAACGATTGCCGGATTATTGGAAAAACGGCTTCCTGGCGCGTCGAAAACAGGGCGCCAGATGACGATCAATTCAGACTTGATTTATGATGTTTTGCTGCGCCACCAACCTGACCATATGCTGATCCGTGCGACCCGACAAGAAGCAGCAAGAGGGCTGACGGATATTCGCCGGCTAAGTGATATGCTGACACGATTTTCTGGCCGCATTAAAGCCAGGCATCTTAACCGCGTCTCGCCTCTTGCCTTGCCGTTGATGCTGGAAGTCGGGCGTGAGGTCGTGACATCCTCTGCGGTGGAAGATGCGTTGGCTGAATTGGAACACGAGCTCTTGTCTGAAGTCATGAAAGATGATAGCGATCAAACTTCGTTGCCTGATCCCTCGCCGCCTTTACAGCCCCATTTGTTGATATGACCGTCACCTCATTTTGCTCTTTTACTCGTGCTGGTATCCCCATGCTAGCCTATGCTGATGGCTCATTATTTATCTCACATGAGAGGCTATTGGTGTTCTCAGACTTGCATCTGGAAAAGGGCCGTGCCATGGCTGGTCATACGCCTCTGCCTGAAATGGATACGGACACAACCTTAGCCGCCATGCAAGCAGCGATTGCCCGTGATAATCCCGACCGCATTGTGTTTTTAGGAGATAGTTTCCACCGAAGTCATATGGCGGCAAGCCTGCCTGATCGGCATCGTGACGCGCTCAATGTGATGCTATCAGGGCGTCAGGGTATCTGGATTACTGGCAATCATGATCCTGATTTGCCTGACTTTCTGTCGGGGTCTGTGCATCATGAATTAACCCTTGGCAATGTGATATTTCGTCATGAAGCCGGGGTCTTGCCGCGAAAAAAGACGGCAAAGCTGATTGAGATATCTGGTCATTTCCACCCAAAGGCAAGATTGGCAACACGCGCGCGGCGCATAACAGGACGATGTTTCATGGCGACAGACCGGCGGCTCATCATGCCAGCCTTTGGCGCTTATACAGGCGGATTATATATTGAACATCCGGCGCTTAAGCCCTTTCATGATGCTGATATGGAAATATTTTTCTGTCACGCTTGCCGTATCTATCGCTACGCCTATTCTCAAATAAAGAGCAAAACATGAGAAAGAGGCTATAATGTCAGCTGTATTATGCTGGTTTCATCAGGATCTGCGTTTATCCGATCATCCGGCGCTAACCGCTGCGATTGCTAGCGGCAAGCCGGTTATTCCAATTTATGTGCATGATGCGAAAACCCCGGGAAAATGGGCGGCTGGTGGCGCGAGCAAGTGGTGGCTTGATCAGTCATTACGCGCCCTTGATGCGGATTTACGGGCGCTTGGGTCACAATTAATTCTGGCGGCTGGGCGCGCCGATGAGGTGATACCTGCGCTGGCGAAAACCCATGCGATCAGTGATGTTTATGCCCATACTCACCACGAACCATGGTCACGGCAGATGCAGCAAAGCCTGGCGTCTCGTCTGACATCAGAAGGCATCGGCTTTCATCATAGCGAAGGGGTCTTGCTATGGCCGCCGGGCTCAGCGCTGTCTAAAATGGGCGAAAGAATGCGGGTCTTTACGCCATTTAAGAAAAGCCTCTATCGGCTAGGGCGATATCGGCCGATAGCCCCACGGCCTGATCATATCATGGCGCCAGCGCAATGGCCAGACAGCCTAACTTGCGAGGCGCTCGAATTAGTTGACCACCGCACAGGCTGGCATAAAACGCTGATTGAGCATTGGACGCCGGGTGAGCAAAAGGCGCAAGTGATGCTGTCACGCTTTATTGATCATGCGATGGATGATTATAAAAGCCTGCGCGATTTTCCGTCTCTGGAAGCGACGTCACGGTTATCGCCATATTTGCATTTTGGCGAAATCTCACCCCTGCAGATATTGAATGCTGTTGAGGCGGTTACTGATCTTGATGATAATCGCGGCGCTGAGCATTTTATATCAGAAGTTGTGTGGCGTGAGTTTTCCTATGAATTGCTAGATCAACGCCCTGATATGCCCGAAGCACCATTGAAAGCGGCGTTTTCGCGCTTCCCATGGGTCGATAATTACGATCATCTGCTAACAGCATGGAAAAGGGGGGAGACAGGTTATCCGCTTGTTGATGCTGGTATGCGCGAATTATACGCAACAGGCTGGATGCATAATCGGATAAGAATGATTACCGCGTCCTTTCTCACCAAACATTTGTTGATCCCGTGGCAAGAAGGCGAGGATTGGTTTTTTGATACATTGGTAGACGCTGACCTTGCTTCCAATAGCGCAGGCTGGCAATGGGTTGCCGGGTCTGGGGCTGATGCGTCGCCGTATTTCCGGATTTTTAATCCGATCACCCAAGGCTTAAAATTCGATGCCTCTCGATATGTTCGGCGCTGGTTGCCGGAATTGAACGGGCTGTCTGATGATATGTTGTTTGACCCATCTTCGGCGCCGCCAGCACTAGTTGAGGCAGCAGGGATCACGCTCGGCAAAACCTATCCCTATGGTTTGGTTGATCACGCATCCGCACGACAGAAAGCCCTTGATGCTTATGAGAAAATAAAAGCATCTTAATGGCTTTCCAATTCGGTTATCTGACCTAGTTCATTAGCATAGAGAGTGATTATGGTGTCATGCGAATAGCTGTTATTGGTTCTGGTGTATCTGGTCTTGCTTCCGCCCTTATTATGGATAAAGCCGCAGATGTAGATGTCTTTGAAAAAGACACGCGTATCGGCGGTCACAGTAATACTGTTGATGTTGAAACTGAATATGGCACTATACCTGTTGATACAGGTTTCATCGTTTTTAATCCCAAACGCTATCCAAATTTAATCGGAATGCTGGACTATCTGAATGTTCCAAGCGAAGCCAGTGATATGTCCTTTGCCTTATCACTAGACCGTGGGCGCATTGAGTATGAAGGCTCAGCCAAGGGATTATTTGGTCAGCCCAGTAATCTCTTGCGGCCATCATATTGGCAGATGGTGTCTGATCTGATGCGGTTTTATCGTCAAGGTATGGCGGCGGTTCATGCGGGCGCGGCGGATGAAACGCTTGCCGATTTCATTGCCCGGATGCGGTTTTCAAATGCTTTCGTGAATTATCATTTATTGCCATTAGGGGCGGCGATCTGGTCTTGTCCTGCGGACACAATGCTGCAATTTCCGGCAAGGTCTTTCATGGCATTTATGGAAAATCATCAATTGCTTGATTTCACTGGCCGTCCACGTTGGCGCACCGTATCGGGCGGCTCACGGCAATATGTTCAGCGTATTTTATCACTCTTGAAAAAGCCTGTGCGGACAGGGGTTCACATCACCGGGCTAAGGCGGCAGGCAGGCGGCGTTATGCTGTCTATCGCCGGTGAGGGCGATGTATGGTATGATCGTGTGGTAATGGCGGCACATGCTGATCAATCACTGGCAATGATCAGTGATGCGACTGATGCGGAACGCGATATTCTTGGTGCTTTTGATTTTCAACCAAACATGGCAATTTTGCATAGTGATATTCGCCAAATGCCAAAACGTCGGCGCTTATGGGCATCGTGGAATTACCGAACAGGAATAACCGAAACAGGGCATGCAGATAAAGGCAAAACACATGATCAATCTGTTACCTACTGGATGAATAAATTGCAGAATATTCAGGCTGATCAACCTATGTTTGTTACCCTCAATCCGATTGATCCCATTGCTGAGGATAAATGCCATGCGCAAATTTCATATGATCATCCGGTATTTGATCAGAAAGCCATGACAGCGCAAAACAAATTGCCGCGCGTGCAAGGGCAAAATGGATTATATTTCTGTGGTGCCTGGACAGGCTATGGGTTTCATGAAGATGGGATGGTATCGGCGGTAAAAGTGGCTAAGGCGATGGGCTTTGATATTCCGTGGCCAAGCCCGACAGAGGCCGATTTTGACGATATGCCATTCATGCATCCGACAGAGGTTCCGGCACAATGATGTCACCAGTTATGCTGGTCTTATCTGATATTTCTCACACGCGCTATGGTAAGCCATCGCATTACCTCAAAAGAAAAGGTCTGTCGCTATGGATAGACCTTGATGATCTGGCAGAGGCCAATCATGCCAGCTGGTTATTTTCGGTTAACCGATTTAATCTTTTGTCTTTTAGGGAAAAGGATTACGGCCCTAATTTTCATGCGAGGCGCTATGTCATGCCATTAGCGCAATATATTCGAGAGCTGGCAGCAGAGGTTATCCCGGAGACGAAAATTGCCCATGTGCGCTTGCTGACCTTTCCGCGAATACTTGGTGCAGTCTTTAATCCCTTGTCGGTTTATGTGGCGAGTGATGCTTCTGACCAGATTGTCATGACAGTCTATGAGGTCAGCAATACCTTTGGCGAAAAACATACCTATGTTGCGCATGATCATGCCCCAGAAGATGCTGCAGAAACTACTGGCGCGCGGCCGGTTCATGTGACGGAAAAACGGTTTTATGTATCGCCCTTTTTCCCTGTTGAAGGCGAATATCAGTTGTCATTTCGGCATGCGAAAACCAGAATGCAAGTGATGGTTGCTTACAGCATCAATAACAAGCCAGCCTTGCTAGCGGTTTTGCGGGGCGTATTAACCCCTTTGACAGGGCTTAGTATCTTAAAGCATGTTATCAGCTTGAGGCAGTTGCCGATGCGACCTTTTGTTTCAATCCATGTAGAGGCATTGAAACTCTGGTGGAAACGTGTACGTTATTTCTCAAGACCTGTGCCGCCTGAACAGCCATGGTCGAAAACTGTATTGAAGAAAAACAGACCAAGATAATATCCTGATATTTTGGTTAAGGGTTAAATGCGATGACATCAAGATTGCAAAACTGGTTATTTATCCGATTATGTAGCCGCCTCCGCAAAGGATCATTAACACTAACCATGGCTGATGGTGCTTCGCATCATTTCAAAGGGCAGATGGATGGCCCTGAAGCAGAGCTGATTTGCCATGATCGGCGCGCCATTAGCATGATCCTCAAACATGCGCAAATGGGGTTTTGTGAGGCCTATATGATGGGCTATATCAGCAGCCCTAATTTGGTCAAAGTCATTGAGCTGGCATCTGTTCAGCATGATGTTATTGATAAAGGCGCAGGCTTTGGCTTTATTCGTAAGATGTTTCTGAAATGGCAGCACTGGCGTAATCGCAACAATAAGACAGGGTCGCGCCGTAACATTTCCTATCACTATGATCTAGGCAATCAGTTTTATTCGACTTGGCTTGATCAAAGCATGACATATTCATCAGCATATTTCGGCAATAATGCTGATGATCTCTATAAGGCCCAGCAGAATAAATATGCGCGGGTTGCTGAACTTGCTGGCATTGGCAAAGGCAGCAAAGTGCTGGAAGTCGGATGTGGCTGGGGCGGATTTGCTGAATATGCTGCCGCTGAATATGCGGCTGAGGTAACAGCTATCACCATCTCACAAGAGCAATATGATTTTGCGAAAGCGCGTATTGATAAGGCTGGATTATCACATTTGGTCAATATTCAGCTGCTTGATTATCGTGATATTAAGGGCAAGTTTGACAGTATTGTATCTATTGAAATGATTGAAGCAGTTGGTGAGGCGTTCTGGCCATCTTATTTCCAAACCCTGTCAAACAGCCTCAAGCCTGATGGTAAAGCGGTCATACAGATGATCACGATTAATGATGAGAATTATGACTATTACCGATCAGAGCCTGATTTTATTCAGCGTTATATTTTCCCGGGCGGCATGTTGCCAGCCTTGACGTTGCTCAATCCAATTTTCAATAAAACAGGGCTTGAGCTTAAATCCGTTGACGGCTTCGGGCTTGATTACGCTAAAACATTAGCCATGTGGCGGGATCAGTTTTGGAAATCATGGGAGCATATTGCCGATATGGGATTTGATGAGAAGTTTAAGCGCATGTGGGAGCTTTATCTGATGTATTGCGAAGGCGGCTTCCGCACTGGCTATATTGATGTCAAACATGTCCTGTTAAAGCGAAAGTTAAGCTAGTGGCTTTTGATCCTTGCCAATATTTTGATGGTCAATTTAAGGCAACGGGCTGTTTCATTGACCGCAAAGGCGTGATCCGCCGCCGCTTTGATGTTGATATTGTCGCAACCCCGCAGGCCAATGGCTTCGTTCTGGATGAAGATTTCCTTTATGATGATGGTGAGACAGAAAGCCGGCGCTGGATCGTGACAAAAACAGCTGATCATCACTTCACCGGCAAGGCCGATGGCGTTATTGGTGAGGCTGCCGGATATATAGATGGCAATGCCCTGATCTGGCGCTATCAATTTGCCTTGCCTGTTGGCAAGCGCAAGATTAACATCCGCTTTGATGATGTCATGGTGGAACAGCCTGATGGTGTGCTTGTCAATCGGGCGCGGTTAACAAAATGGGGCATCTGGGTTGGTGATGTGTTGATCAGCTTTCATCCGCAAAAATAGCGGTTATCAGCGTTTTTGCATCTTGATCTGAAACAGTCGCAATATCCGCCGCGTAATCCACCCAATATAGGGCAAGTGTTGCAGTAACTGGCTGGCGCTATCCCAATGGTCGATATGCTTTTTGATGAGACCATTTGCATCAAAATGCAGCTCAGACATGCCATTGAGGTTAAGCGCCAGCGCTGTTTTGCCTTTTATCTGACCAGTCATGACCCAGCGCATATAAACCGCCGCCTTGCCAATCGCGATTTCGGTAACGGTGAATTGAGGCGCCTCACATGTATCAAACATATGCTGAAAGACGCGGCGAAATTCATCTCTACCATGTGCTGTATTAAAGGGATCGGTGAAAACAATATCTGGTGCCGCTAAATTGATCAGATCATCGAGTGTGTCAGGCGTCAGCTGCTCAAATGCGCTGCGATATGCATGGGCAATCTCATGTCTTGGCGTAGTTGGATTGGGCGTTGCCTGATCTGTCATGATTTCGGCCATGATCACGGCTGTCCTGTGATGCGTTTGGTCAGCCAAAAATACAAGCCATGCGGCATAATCCGAAGGATTTTCAGACTAAGGGCAAACATAAACGGAAAGCTGATCATAAATCGTGGTGACCGCATGCCCTTCATGATCGCTTTTGCGGCTTGGGGCGGTGTCATCAGCATGGGCATCCGAAACGTATTTTGGGCAGTAGCCTCTGTCTCAACAAATCCGGGGCAGATCACTTGCAGTTTGATATTCTTCTGGCGGCAGAAAAAATATAGCGATTCAGCAAGCGATATGCTGGCCGCCTTGGTTGGGCCGTAGCTGGCGGCAAGTGGCAAGCCGCGCCAGCCAGCCACCGAAGATAGCAGAACAATATGCCCGCTTTGCCTTGCTTCCATAAGGGGCAGTATTGCCGCAAGGACATTGACTTGACCTAAGTAATTGATCTCCATTTGCTGACGGAATACGGCAGGATCAATACTCAAGTCTGATTGTGGGATATATATGCCAGCATTACATATCGCCTGATTGATCGCACCAAAGTGTTTTTCCGCCGCCTTAACCGCATTAGCAACAGCTTTACTATCGGCGACATCATCTGTGATACCAAGAAACTGATCATATTGATCTTCCAGGGATTTTAACGCTTCCCCGCGTCTTGCCATGCCGGACACCTGCATCCCTTGATCGAGCATCCTTTCGGCTAGCGCACGGCCAATTCCTGATGATACGCCAGTGATAAAAGCATGAATATTTTGTGTCGGATTTTTGATTGTCATTTTTTCTGATATAGCCCATAAGTAGTTCAAGTCCACGATAGCATTTTTGCTTTATATGCCTTTATCGCAGAGGGTAATGGTGCTAGTCGTAAATGAATATACAATCTAACACGCTATGTGAGGAACTGCTATGAAGATGACCACAGAAGAAGCATTTGTAAAAGTTCTACAAATGCATGGAATAGAACAAGCTTTTGGAATTATAGGCTCTGCTTTTATGCCTATTTCTGATTTATTTCCTAAGGCTGGCATTCGTTTTTGGGATGTTGCTCACGAAAATAATGGTGGAATCATGGCTGATGGCTATACCCGCGCGACTGGCAAAATGTCCATGTGTATCGCGCAGAATGGCCCAGGGATTACGAACTTTGTTACCGCCATCAAAACCGCATATTGGAACCACACTCCGCTTTTGCTGGTGACGCCGCAAGCCGCCAACAAAACGATTGGCCAAGGTGGATTTCAAGAAGTTGAACAAATGGCGCTATTTGAAGATATGGTGTGTTATCAAGAAGAAGTGCGTGACCCGTCACGTGTTGCTGAGGTGCTGAACCGTGTTATTGAACAAGCGCATCGCGCCAGTGCGCCTGCGCAGATCAATATGCCAAGAGATTACTGGACGCAGGTTATTGATATTGAAATGCCGCCAATTGTTCGCTTTGAGCGCCCTGCTGGTGGTGCTGATGCGATTGTTGCAGCGGCTGATCTTTTATCTGAGGCATCATTTCCGGTTATCTTGTCAGGCGCAGGCGTTGTTCTAAGCGGCGCTATCCCCGAAGTTGCTAAACTGGCAGAACGGCTGGATGCGCCTGTGGCATCTGGCTATCAGCATAATGACAGCTTCCCCGGCAGTCATGAGCTGGGGGTTGGGCCGCTTGGCTATAATGGCTCCCGCGCGGCAATGGAATTAATCGCGAAAGCAGATGTTGTTTTGGCATTAGGAACGCGGCTTAATCCGTTTTCAACCTTGCCCGGATATGGCATTGATTATTGGCCGAAAGACGCCAGAATTATTCAGGTGGACATGAACCCTGATCGCATTGGCCTGACCAAGAAAGTCACGGTCGGTATTTGCGGCGATGCGAAAAAAGTCACAACAGGCATTATGGATGCGCTTTCTGCCCATGCTGGAGACACCAATCGCGCTGATCGCAAAGCAGCTATTCACATGGCGAAATCATCATGGCTGCAAACGCTAAGCTCACTTGATCACGAGGATGATGATCCGGGGACAAGCTGGAATGCCGATGCGCGCCAGACAGAGCCTGATCGGATGTCGCCGCGGATGGCATGGCGTGCTATTCAATCGGCGCTCCCCAGAGAGGCCATTATCTCATCTGATATTGGCAATAACTGCGCTATCGGTAATGCCTATCCCAGCTTTGAGGACGGCAGGAAATATCTTGCGCCAGGGCTTTTTGGTCCGTGCGGATATGGCTTTCCTGCAATTCTGGGCGCCAAAATTGGATGCCCGGATGTGCCTGTGGTTGGCTTTGCTGGTGATGGTGCCTTTGGCATTTCTATGAATGAAATGACCGCATGTGGGCGTGATGACTGGCCCGCGATTACCATGATCATTTTCCGCAATTATCAATGGGGTGCGGAAAAGCGCAACACAACCTTATGGTATGATAATAACTTTGTTGGAACGGAACTTGATCCGCATCTCAGCTATGCCAAAGTTGCCGAAGGCTGTGGGCTGAAAGGGGTTAGTGTGACATCTATGGAAGACCTCACCAATGCGCTGAAGGCGGCCATTGATGATCAGATGAACAACAATGTCACGACCTTTGTTGAGGTCATTCTCAATCAAGAATTGGGTGAGCCTTTCCGCCGTGATGCAATGAAAAAGCCAGTTGAAGTTGCTGGCATTAACCCTGCGGATATGCGGCCACAACAACCAGCATGACGACAACACTTGTTATACGGCGGCCAGATGACTGGCACCTTCATCTGCGAGATGGTGCTATGTTGGCCGCTGTTGCGCCTGATACGGCAAGGCATTTTGGGCGAGCTATGATCATGCCTAATCTGGTGCCGCCAGTGACTGATAGTGCCGCTGCCGCCGCCTATCGTCAGCGTATTTTGGCGGCTACCAAGGGCATGGATTTTGTGCCCTTTATGACGCTTTACTTAACCGAAGATACCCAAATTGAGACAATTAAAGCTGCTGCTGCCGATGCCATGATCTTGGCTGTCAAGCTATATCCGGCGGGGGCGACAACCAATTCGGCATCTGGTGTTCGTGATATCAATAAGGTGATGCCGCAATTAGAAGCCATGGCAGAGGCTGGATTACCGCTCGCCGTTCATGGTGAGGTAACTGATGCTGATGTTGATATCTTTGATCGTGAAAAGCAGTTCATTGATAATGTGTTAGACCCTTTGCGGCGGCGGCTGCCACAACTGCGGATTATCATGGAACATATCACAACGTCAGATGCTGTTGACTATGTTCGCGCATCAGGAGATCAGTCATCAGGAGAGCTGACTTTAGGCGCAACAATCACCGTTCATCATTTAATGATCACCCGTAATCATATTCTGGCTGGCGGCATTAGACCGCATTACTACTGTTTGCCAGTGGCGAAACGCAATACTCATCGTGATGCCTTGATTGCGGCCGCCCTATCGGGTGATAGCAGATATTTTATGGGGACGGACAGCGCACCGCATCCTGATAGCGGCAAGCTCAGCCCATGTGGATGTGCAGGAATATACACAGCACCAGTTGCCATGGGATGCCTGGCGCAGGTCTTTGATGACGCCAATAGCCTTGATAGGCTTGAGCCGTTTGTTAGCATAAACGGTGCAGGCTTTTATAATCTGCCGATTAATCAGTCAACCCTAACCCTGATCCGCCATGATGCGCCGGTTGGAATCCTGCCGCCGATAAATGCTGGCGGCGAGGCAGTAACTGTTTTTGATCCGATGCGATCGATCTATTGGTCTGTTGCCCCTGATACAGAATAGACGGTATAGATAATAATGTAGTCATCGGTGACTCAGATGAGGAATAACCACAATGTTTAGTAATAGTTTCCCCAAAAAATCATTTATTGCAAAGCAAGCGGCGAGTATGTTGCTGGAAATAGAAGCTGTTCATTTGCGCCCGGATGAGCCATTTACCCTAACCTCTGGCGCTAAAAGCCCTGTCTATATTGATTGCCGAAAGCTCATCTCATTTCCTCGGATACGGTCGGCTTTAATGGATTTTGGCTGTGCTACGGTTATGCGTGATGCTGGGTTTGAGGCGTTTGACGCTATTGCTGGCGGGGAAACAGCAGGTATTCCGTTTGCTGCGTGGTTTGCTGAACGGCTAGGCCTGCCCATGCAATATGTGCGGAAAAAGCCCAAGGGTTTTGGCCGTGATGCTCGCATTGAAGGCCATCTGAATAAAGGTGATAGGGTGTTATTGGTCGAAGACCTTGCGACTGATGGCGGCAGCAAGATCAGTTTTGTTGATGCCTTGCGTGAGGCTGATGCTAAGGTTGAGCATTGTTTTGTGATTTTCTTTTATGATATTTTTCCGGCGGCGCGGCAAATCCTGGCTGATGCAGGGATCACCCTTCATTATCTCACGACATGGCGAGATGTTCTGGATGTTGCGGCAGAAAAAGGCATGCTTTCATCAAAACAGATTAAGACGATTGAGGCATTTCTCAATGATCCTGCAACGTGGTCAGAACAGCATGGCGGCAAGCAATAGCTCTTAATATCAAAGCGCTGTGCCTTTCAGCATGTCTTTCAATTTTGGAATATAGGTAATGGCATCTGGGCTAAAGGGATGAATTTCCAGCACTTTTTCATAGATGCTAAGCGCGGTCGAATAATCTCCCTGGTGCAGACGTATCATGGCCAGCCCTGACATCGCCCCAAAATGCTTTGGCTCTAATGCCAGCACTTCGGCAATATCAGCTTCTGATCCTGACCAGTTTCCGCGCATAAATCTGACAGTCGCGCGTTTATTCCATGCCTCCGCATAGTTGCCATGTGATGAAATAATGTTGCTAAACACATCTTCAGCTAGCGGCAAATTGCCAGTTTGCATAAAATAAACGCCACGCTCCATCAACTCATCTGTCGCATCATCGCCGCTTGTTGACATCCAGCGATTCCAAATCTTGAGGGCCGTATTATTAGCGCTGGTAATATCATTTGCGGTCTCTAGCTCATCGAATAATTGCTGAAGCGTTGTATCATTTTGGCTCGATACTGATGCCGAGTATGCGGAAAATGGGCTCATCGCCACGCTGATAAAGACAGCAATGGCTAGACTAAGCGCACGCAGTAATTTTTTCATTTTGCAGGGTTCTGTTTTCATCATAATTTTAATCTATATCAAAATGCTGCTCTGACAAGATATGATATTTTGCCAGCATTATAACGGCTATGACTTGCGATTTCCCGGCAGGCTGGTCATAGTCAAATATTGGTTTAGATGAGGATATTATTATGACGACAGGCGCATTATCTGGCATTAAAGTTCTTGATCTGACGCGCATCCTGGCAGGCCCTAGCTGTACGCAGATGCTAGGTGATCTGGGCGCTGATGTGGTGAAAATTGAACGCCCGGGCAAGGGTGATGATACGCGCGCATGGGGGCCGCCCTATGTCAAGGATAAGCAAGGCGATAACACATCTGAAAGCGGCTATTACCTGTCCGCAAATCGCAATAAGCGTTCCATGGCGGTTGATATCACGACTACTGAAGGCGCTGATCTGGTGAGGCAATTAGCCGCTAAAGCCGATATTGTTATTGAAAACTTCAAAGTCGGCGGTCTGAAAAAATATGGCCTTGATTATGATACTCTGCGCGCGATTAATCCGCGCTTGATTTACTGTTCTATCACGGGCTTTGGTCAGACAGGCCCTAATGCTGGCCGCGCTGGATATGATGCGATGGTGCAAGGCTATGCTGGCATTATGTCGCTGACTGGCCCCCCTGAAGGTGAGCCCTATAAGGTCGGGGTAGCGATTGTTGATGTGATGTGCGGGATGCATGCCATCACCGGCATTTTGGCGGCACTTCATCACCGTCACAGCAGCGGTAGGGGGCAGTATATTGATATAGCCTTGGTTGATAGCCAAGTGTCATGGCTGGTCAATCAAGGGGCGAATTACCTGCTCAATGGTCAGGTGCCAGCGCGTTATGGCAACGCGCATCCTAATATTGTGCCGTATCAAGTCTTTGCCGTTGCTGATGGGCATATCATTGCCTCGATTGGTAATGATCAGCAATTTGCCCGTTTTGCCGATATTCTTGGTCTGGGAGAATTATCCGAAGATGCGCGTTTCACAACCAACCCTGCGAGGGTAGAGCATCGGCAGATACTAATCCCGATCTTGAGTGAAGCCATTGGCCAAAGGCAGAAAGCCGAATTGCTGGCGGCAATGGAGGCGGCTGGCGTTCCCGGCGGCCCTGTGCATAGCCTTGATGAGGTATTTTCATCTGATCAGGTGAAGGCGCGGGATATGGTCGTTCATATGCCTTATGATCTGGCTGGTGAGGGGGAAGTTCGGTTAATCGGTAATCCTATCAAAATGTCTGAAACGCCGGTGAGCTATCGCCACGCGCCGCCCCAATGTGGGGAGCATAATGATGCTGTCATGGCTGACTGGCTTGCTGATGATTGAGTCATGATCTGCCCCTGGCTTCAGATCAGACTTGGGATCAGACTTGGGATCAGACGTGGCACTTAGTATCGGAAGATACATTAAAAAGGCTTGGGTTGAGTGGATAAGCGGCGTATGGTTGGCTATAAGCTAACTAAAAAGGCGGATAAGACAATCAAAACCCATGAAATTGATGCCGCAAGCAATGGCATCATTCAAACCCATCGCGCAGCGCGGCTGTTATGGGGTTGAAATCAAACATAATCCTTAGTGGTCTTTTTGTTGTTGTTTGGAGTTCAGGATTTGTTGGCGCAAAATATGGGCTTGCCTATGCAGGGCCATTTACCATCTTATTTTGGCGATATCTGCTTGTCGTCTTGCTGTTGGCTGTGTTGGTTTCGGTGCTGCGAAAATGGCAGGCGATCCCGCCGCGCGTCCTCATCAGGCATCTCATTGTTGGCGGAATGGCGCATGCGGTCTGGTTGTCGGCTGTCTTGGGGGCGATTAATCTTGGGCTGTCGGCTGGGCTGACGGCATTTATCACGGCGCTTCAACCGATCTTAACGGGGGCGCTGTCTGCGCGCATGACAGGGGAGGCTGTCTCACCGCGTGAATGGGGCGGGCTTGCCCTTGGATTGCTGGCGGTTGGGATTGTCATTGGTGATGGCATTGCGCTTGGCGGCGCGCCTATCGCTTATCTTCTGCCATTTATTTCAGTTATTGCCATTAGCATTGCCTCGCTGATCGACCGTAAAGCCACTAATCAAGGCGATAATCAAGCGTCGCTTATGCTTGTGACTTTTTGGCATAGTGTTGCCTCGCTGATCATTTTGATGCCGATGGCTTTCGGCTTTGAAGGCTTTCAAGCGACATGGAATGGGGAATTAATTTTTGCGATTATCTGGCTTGCGGTCATTGTTTCTGTGGCGGCATATGGGTTGATGTTTTTGCTTCTGCGGCGTATTCCTGCGGCCAAGGTGGCAAGCCTGATTTATTTATCGCCGCCTGTTACCATGGTAATGGCTTGGCTGTTATTCGCGGAAACCCTAACCATGGCTGGCATAATAGGGCTAATTATTGCCGCTATCGCCATCAGCCTAACCATGAAGCGGTGAGTTTGGGGGCATAACGAAGGATACCCTCTCATGTTTGACTACTTATCGCGCTAGGCGTGAGGCTCGCGCTTGAACGCTAAAAGGATTGTAATAATGCTGGCATTGCTCTAGCGCAGAGCGTTTAGATGCGCGGCCGCCGATGTCCGTAATCCATCCAGATCATAACCGCCTTCGAGGATAGAAACGATACGCCCGTCAGCATGTTGATCGGCAAGGTCTCTGATCATGGTGGTGATATTGCCAAAATCGACATCCTGCATCCGCAAGCCGCCAAGTGGGTCATTTTCATGCGCATCAAAGCCTGCCGAGATAATGATTAATTGAGGCGCCATAGCCGCCACTTGCGGCAATAAATGATCACGCCAGATTTGCGTGATAGCCGCGCCATCGGTGCCGGGGTCGATAGGGGCATTAAAAATATTGCCAACGCCAGTCTCACTTTTCGCGCCAGTTCCGGGGTATAGCGGCATCTGGTGGCTTGAGGCAAAGACGCAATGGCTGTCAGACCAGAACGCGGCTTGCGTGCCGTTGCCATGATGGACATCAAAATCAACCACCGCGACCCGATCAAGCCCATGCGTATCAATGGCATATTTAGCGGCAATCGCAGCGTTTGAGAACAAACAAAACCCCATGGCCTGTTCAGGTTCAGCGTGATGCCCCGGTGGGCGTGAGGCAACAAAGACGCGCTCAATATCGTTACCGCCAGTCAGTACCTGCTGTGTGGCTTCGACTGCCCCGCCAGCCCCTGCCAATGCGGCATTAAGAGAGCCTTCTGACATATGCGTGTCGCCATCCAAACTGATCATGCCGTCGCTTGGTGCGGCCGCCACAATTGCATCAATATATGCAGCGCTATGGACTAGCCGCAAATGCTCAGTTTCTGCTAACGGGCATTCTGATTGCGGAATATCGGCAAAATCATCATCAAGCATGGCATTGATCACCTTGATACGATCAGGACGTTCCGGGTGACCGAGAGGGACGATATGATCAGCAAAACAATGGTGGCGGAGGATTGATAGATTTGTCATCTTATGCCTTTCTTATATAGAAACTTATGGTATCGTGAATGCATTTAGAGGATCAAGTAACAATGACGAATATTATCAAAAATCATATTGCCGGATCATTGGTCGATGGCAATGGAAGCTATATTGATAAGCATTATCCAGCCACAGGTGAGGTTATTGCTAAAGTATCATGTGCCTCAACTGAGATGCTTGATGAAGCGGTTGCCAAGGCGAGTGAAGCCCAGAAACTATGGGCAGCGCAATCCATTCAGGAGCGTGGCCAGATCATGATCAGGGCGGCGCATGCCTTGCGTGATGCCAATGATGAGCTGTCCCGACTAGAAGTCCAGGATGTTGGTAAAGTCTATGCTGAAGCGGCGAGCGGTGATGTTCCATCAGGGCCTGATGCGCTTGAATATTTTGGTGCGGCGATCATGACCTATACAGGCGTTCAGCACCAATGGCCGGGGGCTATCGGCTATTCGCGGCGGGTTCCGCTGGGGGTATGTGCAGGCATTGGGGCATGGAATTATCCGGCGCAGATTGCGCTCTGGAAATCGGCGCCAGCGCTGGCGATGGGCAATGCTTTCATTCTCAAGCCGTCTGAAATGACACCGCTTGTATCAATGCGTATTGCCGCCATCATGGAAGATGCAGGGCTGCCGAAAGGCTTGATGAATATTATTCATGGTGACTATCGGATGGGGCAGGCGATTTGCGCGCATCCCGGCATTGCAAAAGTGTCTTTGACTGGCGGCGTTGATACTGGCCGCATTATTATGAAGCAATCAGCCGATACCTTAAAGCGGGTGACGCTTGAGCTGGGCGGCAAAGCGCCATTGATTATCTGCGCCGATGCTGATCTTGATAAGGCGGTTGAATTGGCGATGGCGGCTAATTTTTATACGGCTGGCGAGGTCTGCTCCAACGCGACCAGAGTTTTTGTTCACCGTTCAATCGCTAAGGAGTTAATCGCGCGAATGGTTAAAAAAACCGCCGCGCTTAAAGTCGGTGATCCCATGGCTGATGATGTTGATATTGGGGCGCTGATTTCTGAGGATCATTTGGGCAAAGTCATGGGCATGATTGCCAAAGGCCTTGAGGAAGGCGCTAAATGTGCTGTTGGCGGGCAAAGAGTTCGGCCGCAAGGCTTTGAAAATGGCTATTTTGTTGAGCCAACAATATTGACAGAATGTCAGGATGATATGACCGTCGTCAGGGATGAGATTTTTGGCCCGGTGATGAGCGTCCTGGTCTTTGATGACGAAGATGAGGTGATAAGCCGTGCCAATGCTACGCCTTATGGATTGGGGGCTGGATTGGTAACACGCGATCTGGCACGCGCGCATCGCATGGCTGACCGCCTTGATGCAGGAAATGTCTGGGTGAATACTTATAACCTGATCCCGCCTGATCTGCCATTTGGTGGTGTCAAAGGGTCTGGTTTTGGTCGAGAATCATCGCTATTTGCTCTGGAAGGTTATAGCGATGTCAAAGCAACTTATATAGCATTGGATGAATAGAGGGAAATGATGAAAAACGATCCTTTTTTTGAGCCTGTATCAGGCGCTGTTTTGCCGCGATTTGCTGGTGTGCCTAGTTTCATGCGCCTGCCTGTTGTTGAGGATAGTCACGACCGCATTGGTGATGTTGATATTGGTATTGTTGGTGTGCCATGGGATGGCGGCACGACTAATCGTCCGGGTGCGCGGCATGGCCCTCGGCAGTTGCGTGATCTGTCTACCATGATCAGAGCAACGCATCCGGTCTCACATATCTCACCTTTCAAAATGGTGAATTGCGCGGATATGGGTGACTGTCCGATTAATCCGGCTGATCTGAACGATACGATGGAACGGGTGACGGCGTTTTATAAAGACGTTAAATCACGCGGTATCACGCCAATGACGGCAGGTGGTGATCATTTGGTATCCTTGCCAGTGCTTCGCGGTATCGCCAGTGATGCGCCTGTTGGCATGATCCATTTTGATGCCCATACCGATTTGTTTGACAGCTATTTTGATGGCTTCAAATATACGCATGGAACGCCGTTCAGACGCGCGATAGAAGAAGGCTTGCTTGACCCGAAACGGGTTGTTCAAATTGGTATTCGCGGCACGATGTATGACGGCGAGGACATCGAATGGGGGCGTGCTAATGGCGTTACCATCATCACTATGGATGAGTTTGCTGATCAAACTATTGCTGATGTGATGAAGCAGGCACGATCCATTGTTGGTGATCAGCCAACCTATGTCAGCTTTGATATTGACTGCATTGATCCCGCCTTTGCCCCTGGAACAGGGACTCCTGAGATTGGCGGATTTACAACCAGAGAAGCGCAGCTGCTTGTTCGTCAACTGAAAGGCCTTAACTTGATCGGGGCAGATTTGGTTGAGGTATCACCGCCATTTGATGAAAGCGGCAATACCGCTTGGGTAGGCGTTTCAATGATGTTTGAGATACTATGTATGCTTGCAGTGGCGGTGGATCAACGTAACTAATTCAGGCGGCTAATTCAGGCGATCAATGATGGATGACGTTAATACCAAAGCGACCAGACATGTCCGCGCGTGTATAGCTGAAGCAGGGTTAGAAGACCGCTTGCTTCAGCTTACTGAGACGTCACGCAGTGCCATGGAAGCTGCTGCTGCTATAGGCGTTGAAGTCGGCGCAATCGTCAAAACCCTGATCTTTACGATTGATGAGATCGCGACAGGTAAAATCTGGACGATTGCGGCTTTAGTCAGCGGTGATCGCCAATGTATTGTTGAAGCGCTATCTGATCTTGCCGCTATTGACGGCAAGCCAAAACGGCCGGATGCTAATTATGTCAAAGAGGTGACTGGATATTCTATCGGCGCGGTGTCACCCATAGGGCTTAACGAGGACATCACCATTTTGATAGATAGCGCGTTAGGACGCTTTGATCGTGTCTGGGCATCTGCTGGTCATACGCATCTTGTGGTTGGTTTAAGTTTTGATGAATTGGCACAAATTATCCCTGGCCGCATTACTGGCGATCTAGCCAAATAATGCTACTGCAATCAGGGGTTTTCTAAATAAACAGCCTCAAGCCTGATGATTATGTGCTGATAACAGGGCCTGCCGCGACGAGGGCTGAACCTGCTGGCGTGTTTGTGAATTTTTCAAAATTACTGATAAACAATTTGGCCAGATCATTGGCTTTGTCTTGCCACTGCTCAACATCATCATAACTGTTGCGTGGATCAAGAATAGATGTATCAACACCCGGCACATGCTGCGGCATAGCAAGATTGAAAATAGGTAGGCTCGTTGTGCTTTCGCCATCAAGCGCGCCTTCCAGCACGGCTTTGATAATGGCGCGTGTGTCTTTTAGAGATATGCGCTCAGACTTGCCGTTCCAGCCAGTGTTGATCAGATAGGCCTGGGCGCCAGCATCAATCATGCGCTTATTCAGCACCTCAGCATAAACGGTCGGATGAAGGCTTAGGAAAGCGGCACCAAAACATGCCGAAAAGGTTGGCGCTGATGTGGTTAGACCGCGTTCTGTTCCAGCCATTTTTGCTGTAAAACCAGACAGGAAATGATATTGCATTTGCTCATGGCTCAAAACGCTAACTGGCGGGAAAACACCAAAAGCATCGGCGGTCAGGAAAATAACACGTTTAGGATGATCGCCCTTGGATACGGGCTGGACACGGTTGGTAATATGTTCAATCGGATAGGATACACGGCCATTACTGGTCAAGGCGTCATCATCAAAATCTATCTTGCCATCATCGCTAACAACAACATTCTCAAGCAAGGCATCGCGTTTGACCGCGGCATAAATATCAGGCTCTTTTTCGGGGTCAAGATTGATGGTTTTTGCATAACAGCCACCTTCAAAATTGAAAATCCCATGATCATCCCAGCCATGTTCGTCATCACCGATTAGCAAGCGATCTGGATCAGCTGATAGCGTTGTCTTACCTGTTCCGGAAAGCCCGAAAAACAATGCTGTATCACCGCCATGCCCCATATTGGCAGAGCAATGCATGGAGGCAATGCCGCGCCGTGGCAGGAGATAATTCATCAGCGAAAACATGCCTTTTTTCATCTCACCGCCATACCAGCTACCGCCAATAATTTGCATATTTTCGGTCAGGTTGAAGGCAATGAAAGTTTCAGAGTTAAGGCCATGTTTAGCGTAATCGGCAAACCCTGTTTTAGATGCATTAACAACGACAAAATCGGGTGTGAAGGCGGCAAGCTCATCGGCATTAGGGCGGATAAACATATTTTTGACGAAATGCGCCTGCCACGCCACTTCCATGACGAAACGGACACTTAGTCTCGTGTCCTCGCTAGCGCCGCAAAAAGCATCAATAACAAAAAGCCGCTTACCCGATAGCTGATCGGTGGCGGCTTGCTTAAGCTCTGTCCAGACATCCGGTGTGATGGGTTTATTGTCATTCTTGATCTCACCATTCCACCAAAATGTGTCGCGCGTGCTATCATCCATGGTGATATACTTATCTTTTGGCGAGCGCCCTGTGTATTCACCAGTCAGAACATTAACAGCCCCTAGCTCTGATACAACGCCGCGCTCATAGCCAGCAAGCTCAGGGTTGGTTTCTTCCGCGTAAAGGGTGTCGTAAGCAGGGTTATGTAAAACCTCAACGACATTGGTGATCCCAATGGAATTCAAATAATCTGTAATTTTGCTCATGATGTCTTATTCTGTTTGTAAAGAGGTACGATAATATAATGATGTGATAGCGCAGTTGTAAAGACGTTTAGATATTGCCATCGCGGATTCTTATCTATACCTTTTTTACAGAAGCAATGTGGAGATGAAAAATGAATAGATCAGATCAAGTTTCATTTACGCGGATGGATGAAGGAACATACGAAGATTATCAGCTTCTGCATGAGCTAGAGGCGGATTACCTTAACGGTACCCCAAAACGGATACTGGCTCAATTAGCAGCGCAAGGTGAAGAATCGCTGTCAGGGTATCAAATCTCGCGGCTTGAACATGGCTTGCAATCAGCAACACGGGCAGAACGTGACGGGGCTGATATTGACTGGATCGTTGCCGCGCTTATTCATGATATTGGTGATGGCTTATCGCCACAAAATCACGACCGTATGGCGGCAGAAATTATCCGCCCTTTTGTGCGGGAAGAAGTGTCATGGGTGGTTGAAAAACATGGTATATTTCAGATGAAATATTATGGCCATCATTATGACTGGAATCCAGATGAGCGTGATCAGTTCAAAGATAATCCCTATTGGCAAAGCTGCGCTGATTTTTGTGAACGCTGGGATCAGATGTCATTTGACCCGAATTATGCGATGCAGGATTTAGACCATTTTGCCCCTATGGTTTATGATGTATTTGGCAGAAAAGCATGGCATGCTGATCATCTTAAACCGGGTGTTGTTGTTGGTCTGCCGCCTAGCCAACACTGATCTTTCCGATATCATCATGATATCTTATGCGCTGATCAAAAGTAACATATGCGGATCGTATATTTCACATTGCATATTATTAAAGGATAAGTGACAAAAAGCCCGATGACATTAGAGGATTATATTAAAAACCGTCTGGCGGATGGCCGCATTGGTGAGGATATTGGCGGCATTATTAGCCAACTGGCAAATGCTGCTATGGAAATTTCAAGCACAATTCGTTTGAGCGGGATTGAATATGATCTTGGCGCCGAAACAGGTGCTGAAAATAGTGATGGCGATGAGCAAAAGACGCTCGATGTACTGGCTGAAGACATCATCATCAATCATCTCAAGCATACGGCGGCATCACATATTCTATCCGAAGAACAAGATGAGCCTATCGCCACAGGTCAGGATGGGCAGGTGATGGTGGCAATCGATCCACTTGATGGCTCATCCAATATCGCGGTGAATGTCAGCGTCGGGACGATTTTTTCATTAATGCCGCGACAAGATGCCCCTATCGCCTGTGCCGGACGCGATCAGCTGGCCGCTGGATTTTTTGTTTATGGGCCGCAAACAACTTTGATTCTTGCTTTCACCAGCGATGAAGCCCCGCAATGTTTTATTTTGGATGACCGAAAAAACAACTTTGTTGCTGTTGGCGGCGCTGTCTCTATCCCCACGCAAACAAAAGAATACGCGATTAATGCGGCCTATGCCGAGCATTGGTTTTCGCCTGTTCAGGAATGGATGCGGCAAGTGCTTGCAGGCAAAGAAGGCGCTTATGGCAAGGCTTACCGTATGCGCTGGGTCGGTTCGATGGTTGCTGATGCGTGGCGCATTTTTCAACGTGGCGGCGTCTTTTTATATCCAGGTGATAAGCGAGAAGGATATACAGATGGCCGCTTGCGTCTAGTTTATGAAGCCAATCCGATTAGCTTTCTGATCGAAAAGGCTGGCGGTATGGCGACCAATGGTAAAGACACTATTCTTGATCTAACGCCTGAAAGCCTGCATCAACGGACGCCGCTATTTTTCGGTGCAAAGCAAGAAATGACGCGCCTGAATACACTTCATCACAATGAATGAAGCATAAGATTGTTGAAGCAAAGGCGAGGAGTTGGTAGAAGATACCATAATTTACCTGCTAGCCTGTGAGAGAAGTATCATGCCAAATCAAAAGCTTTCATCTGACCGCCATAATCATATGGCTAATGCCATTAGATTTCTTTCTATGGATGCGGTTCAAGCCGCCAAATCCGGGCATCCGGGCATGCCTATGGGAATGGCAGATGTGGCAACGGTTCTGTTTTCTCAATTCATTAAAATCAATCCTGCTGATCCAGCCTGGCCAGATCGTGACCGTTTCGTTTTATCGGCAGGTCATGGCTCAATGCTGCATTATTCGCTCAATCATTTGCTCGGCTATGCTGACATGACGATTGATCAGTTGCGCCAATTCCGCCAGATTGGTTCTATCACCGCAGGGCATCCTGAATATGGCCTGGCCAGCGGCATTGAGACAACAACAGGGCCATTAGGACAAGGGCTTGCTACCTCAGTTGGTATGGCACTGGCAGAACGGTTGATGTCGGCACGCTTTGGTGTCTCGCTTGTCGATCATAGAACATGGGTGATTGCGGGGGATGGTTGTCTGCAAGAAGGCATTAGCCATGAGGCGATTGATCTGGCCGGGCATCTTCGGCTCGGACGATTAACCGTATTTTGGGATGATAACAGCATTTCAATTGATGGCGGAACGGAGCTTTCAACCTCAACTAATCAGCTGGCTCGCTTTCGTGCCGCAGGCTGGCATGTGCAAGCGGTTGATGGGCACGATCCCGATGCGATTGCCAAGGCAACAGAAAAGGCGCTGGCCAATTCACGACCATCGCTGATTGCGTGTAAAACAACGATTGGGTTCGGCGCACCGACATTGGCCGGGTCATCTAAAACCCATGGCGCACCCTTGGGTGATGAGGAAATTGCCGGCGCAAGGAAAGCCCTGGGCTGGCCACATGCGCCTTTTGTTGTTCCGGATGATGTCCGGGCTGACTGGAAACAGGCGGCAGAACGTAGCCTTGATGTCTATCAGGAATGGCAATCTCGATACGCTCAATCACGCAAAGCGCGGCGCTTTAATGAAGCTATTGAAGGCATTCACCCACAAAAACTATGGCGTGAGTTAAAACAATTGCGCCAACAGTTTAAGACTAGCCAGCCGAAAATGGCGACACGCCAATCTTCACAAAAAACCTTGGAAGTCATCAATGAGGCGACAGGCCTGACCATTGGTGGATCAGCCGATCTGACAGGGTCTAACCTGACTAAAACGGAACACACAAAGTCAGTTTCAGCCAGACAGTTCAAAGGCCGTTATGTCTATTACGGTATTCGTGAACATGGCATGGCGGCGGCGATGAATGGCATGGCTCTGCATGGCGGGGTGGTGCCTTATGGCGGCACTTTTCTTGTCTTTGCTGATTATGCCCGCGGCGCCATGCGCCTGTCGGCATTGATGCGGCAACAGGTGATTTACGTCATGACCCATGATTCCATTGGTCTTGGTGAGGATGGCCCAACACATCAGCCGATTGAGCATTTGGCGATGTTGCGCGCGACCCCTAATCTTTATGTTTTCCGGCCTGCTGATGCGGTCGAAGTGGCGGAGGCTTGGGAGGCGGCATTATCCATTTCTGATGCGCCATCAGTGCTGTCATTATCACGGCAAAGCACGCCAACACTTCGTGATGAGAGCAGCTCGCTCAATAAATCACTCATGGGCGGCTATGTCTTGCGCGAAACTGACGGCAAGCGCGATGTCACCTTGATCGCAACAGGAACAGAGGTCGCGCTAGCCGTTAGCGCGGCTGATCAGCTTGCCGAAAAGGGCATGAAGGCAGCCGTTGTGTCCTTGCCATGTTGGGAGCTGTTTGAGCAGCAAGACCTCGCCTATCGTCATAAGGTGTTAGGCCGCGCCCCACGGGTTGCGATTGAGGCTGCAAGCAGCTTTGGCTGGGATAGATATGTTTCTGATCCAAAGGGCTTTATTGGTATGA
>MDTB01035340.1_pt1 | contig 36306 bp, 42 predicted proteins | sample 811161 | NCBI WGS metagenome assembly MDTB01 (sample SAMN05326650, study PRJNA326480) | marine metagenome | isolation source: seawater | place: Mediterranean Sea | collected 2009 | reverse complement strand
GTGCAATTAATTGTTTTGGAGCGAAAATAAATAAGAAGAGTGTAAGAAATAGAGTTCCTACTAAAAATGAAATTATTATCTTCTTTTTTGCAATCCATTTTTGAAGAGAGATTTTGTAAACTTGAGAAATATTTTTTAAAAAATTTTCAAATTTAATAACAATTTTAGATTTATTCATATTTTTTTTTAAAAATTTACTTCCAAGCATTGGACTTAAAGACAGAGCAACAAAACTTGAAATTATTACTGCAGAAGCAAGAGTAACTGCTGTTTGAGTAAACAAAACACCAGTTATACCTTTAATAAAAATTAAAGGCACAAACACCGCTACAAGTACGATTGTAGTTGCTATGATAGCGAAAGATACTTGCTTTGCACCCTTATAAGCAGCTACCAGTGGGCTATCACCTAATTCTATTCTTCTAACTATATTTTCAAGCATTACAATTGCATCATCTACTACTATTCCAATGGCAAGTACTAAAGCCATTAATGTAAAAAGATTTATTGTAAAGTCAAAAATATATATAGATAAAAAAGTTGATATTAAAGAAACTGGTAAAGCAATTAATGGCACAATTAGCGCTCTTATGTTACCTAAAAATAAATAAATTATGATTGTTACTAATATTAGGGCAATGATTAAAGTCTTGTAAACTTCTGAGATAGCAGCTTTAATATAATTACTTCTATCAAAAGAAACTTCTAAAGTTGTACCAGGCGGCAACGAAGTTTCAATTTCATTAATCTTTTTTTTGACACCTCTAGCTACATCAATAGTGTTAGCATCAGATTGTTGATAGATACCTATACCAACTACTTGTTTACCATTTCCCTTAAATAAAGTTCTAGTAGACTCAGCGCCTAACTCAACTCTAGCAACATCTTCCAGAGTAATTATTGAACCATCTTTAGCTCTCTTAAGAGGTAATTTTTTATAATTCTCTAAATTTTTGTAAGCTTTATCTAATTTTATTGTAAGATCGATATCTTTAGACTCAATTCTTCCAGCCGGAAATTCAATATTTTCTTTTTTTAAAACTTCTTCCACTTCCTGCGTAGTTAAATCTCTTGCAGCTAACGCAATAGGATCAATCCAAACTCTAAGGGATAACTCTCTCTCACCACCTAACCTAACTCTACCCACTCCACTTACCGTAGAAAAAACATCTGTTAAGTACCTATCCGCATAATCAGTCAATTCTAAATCCGTCATGGTCTCAGAATTAAAAGACAACCACATAGTAGTTCTCATTCCTGCGCTTTGTTTAAATATTTCAGGTTGATTTGCTCCCTCAGGTAAATTATCTACAACTCTTGAAACAGAACTTCTTACGTCATTAGTAACATCATCAAGATTTAGTCCATTTTCAAAAGTTAAAGTAATTCTTGAACTTTCATCTTCGCTAAAAGAGTCAATCGTTTCTAATCCAGGAGTACCTCCTATAAAGTCTTCAATTTTTTGAGTGATTTGTGTATCAACTATTTCAGCTGATGCCCCTCTATACTCAGTTTGAACTGTAACTATTGGTGGTTGAACATCTGGTAACTCATCTGTTGGGATTTCTTGAAAAGTTACTAGCCCAAATATAACCAAAACCAAGCTCATAACTGAAGCAACTACAGGTCTTTTGATTGATAAGTCGGTTAAGAACATACTAATTTTGTGGATTTATAATTTTAACTTTGGATTTATTTCTAACTTTAGATACTCCCTCGCTAATTACCATATCGCCCTTAGATAACCCTGAAGCTACCGAAACTTTTCCAAAGTTTCTTTTTCCAATTTTTATATTTCTTTTTTCAGCTATATTATTATTAACAATATATACAAAAGCAGTATCTCCTTGAATGGTCACTGCGCTCTCAGGTACTCCAATTTGACTTATTTCATTATATATCACTTTTACTGTCATTAATTGACCAGGTATAATTTCAAAATTTGAATTATCCACTATAATTCTTGCTAATATTGATCTTGTAGAGGGATCTATCCTTGAACTTATGGAATCGACATTGCCCTTAAAAGTTTTACTAAACGCAGAATTAGTAACATCTGCTTTTAATCCAGGTTTTAAAATGCCAACATAATTTTCTGGAACCTTGATATCAATCACAATTTTTTTTAAATCATCTAAAGTAATTATAAGACTGCTTGACCCCAGAACACCTTGTGCTATTTCTCTTTTCCCGAGTTTTCCCTCAAAATCAGCGACGATATTTTTTTCATTTTTTAATGCAATTATTATTTCATCTTTTTTAACAAATCTATTTTCAATTTTTAAATTTCCAACTATCTGATCTTTTTTTACTCTGTATATTTTAGAGTTTTGAGCTATAGCAGTTCCAAAAGTTTCCAAACTCTTATAAAAAGGGGATTTATCAACCTTAGTCACAATTACACCTGGCGCCGGTCTTACACTAAACTTTTTTTTAAAATGAAGTCCTATAAAATGACGTGCTATAATAATTCCAAAAATTATAATAAGAAAAATTATTATTATAGATTTAAGTTTTGTTGATGTTTTCATTTTTTATTTAAGCCCGTACTCTGACCACGAGCCATCATATATCAAAGGTTTTTTACCACTTATGATAGAATTAGCTAGACCTAAAACACACGCAGTAATGCCTGATCCGCAGGTAAATGCAAGGTTTTTATTAATGTCGACTTTATGTTTTACAAAAATATCAGTTAATTCATTTTTTTTCTTAAAAGTTTTATCTGATTTATTTATTAGTTCTGTAAAAGGAAGGTTTTTTGATCCTTCAATGTTTCCACTTTTAAGTTCCTTTCTAAATTCAGGTTGCTTACCTAAAAACCTTTCTCTGCTTCTAGCATCCACTAATTCAAAAATTTTATCTTTAATATTGGAGTTAATCTGATTTTTATTTAAAACTAAAGATGAATTTTCAGTAGCATTATATTTACTGTACTCAAAAATTTTGATTTCTTTATAAGTTAATCTTTTTTCATGCAGCCATTTTTTTAACCCTCCATCTAAAATAGATATTAAATTTGAATCATGCCCAAAATATAAAAAATTGTACCAGATTCGACATGAACTAATTACATCAGAATTATCATAAATGATTATGTGATCAGAATTTTTTATGCCAAGCTTTGATAATATTTTTTCCCAATCTTCTTTTTCTGTAAGCATGTGTGGTAAAGATGATTTTTGATTTGAATTTTTATCAATATCGAAAAATGTAGAATTTTTTATATGACTATGCTTAAATTCTTTAAAAGCATTTCTGTTAGCCGCTGGAAGATGCCAGCTCGCATCAAATATTCTCACGTTATCTAAATTATTATCTAACCACTTAGTTGATACTAAAGATTTCATATACTTTTTTTTTCAATATATCTTTGATGATAATCTTCAGCTTTGCAATAATTTTTAATCTTTGAAATATTGGTTTGAATTTTGTTGTCAAATGTAGGATTTCTTTCTATTATAACAGCTTCAGCCTCTTTTTTTTGTTCGTCGGTTTCGTAAAAAATTTCGCTCCTATACTGAGTGCCAACATCTGGATATTGCATGTCTTTTTGTGTTGGGTCATGCATCTTAAAAAATAGATCTAGTATTTTTTTAAATGAAATAATTTTTTCATCATATGTTAATCTTACTACCTCCGCGTGGCCAGTATGCCCGGTACAAACCTCCTCATAAGTAACTTCAGATTTTTCTCCGCCTGCATAACCAACCTCAGTGTTTATAATTCCTGATTTGTTCTTAAAGTTTTCCTCAGGTTTCCAAAAACATCCTAGAGCTAGTGTACATTTCTGCATAAGTTATTTAATATATTTTAAACAGGAGAATAATAAATTGTTAACTCAAAATCAAATAGGCGTATTGTACATGGTAGGAAGTGTTATTTGCTTCTCGATTATGGATATCTGCGTTAAATGGTTAGACTATTATCCAATTGGGCAAGTACTTTTTTTGAGATTTTTTATTGGATTTGTTCCAATTTTTTTTATCATACCAAAAGATAAATTATTTTCTTTCTACAAAACTTCACGTCCTGGCCTTCACGCCTTTAGAGCTATAACTGGCGCCTTAGCTATAATTGCACTATTTTTTGGTTTAAGAGAATTACCATTGGCTGATGTAGTGTCTTTGACTTTTGGAGGACCAATATTCGTTACAATAGCATCTATTATCTTTTTGTCTGAAAGAGTAGGAGCTAAAAGATGGTTAGCAGTATTACTAGGATTTTTGGGTATGCTCTTAATTGTACAGCCTGCTTTTACAGATCTTAATTATTATTATATTACTCCTATTGTTTTCTGTATATTTTTCGCATGTGTAGCTATTAGTGTTAGATCTCTCTCCAAAACTGAAGCCAATTATACGATAGCATTTTATTTCACATTACTTTGTACGTTGATTGGTTTAAGTACAATTTTATTTAGTGATTGGGTAATGCCAACACCTATAGACCTTTTCTTATTTTGTATACTTGGATTGTGTGGAAGTGTGGCCAATTTATTATTAACTCAAAGCTACAGATTAGCAGAGGCATCCTTAGTAACACCAATAAAATATTTAAGTTTAGTATTTGCAATTGTTTTTGGATTTTTTATTTGGAGTGAAGTTCCAAAAATTTTAACTTTACTAGGAGCAGCATTAGTCATAACTAGTTCTTTGATTATTTTCGTGAGAGAGAACAAATTAAAAAAACAAATAGTTACTCCAAGAGCATGAAAAGACCCCCTAAATATTGGGTTAAAGCAAAAAAATTTTTATCGAAAAAAGATAAAGTTATGAAAAAACTAATTTCAAATTATAAAGATGGAAATCTTATAACACGTAATGACGTTTTTTTCTCTCTTTGCAAAAGTATAATAGGACAACAAATAAGTGTAGCAGCTGCCAACTCAGTTTTTTTAAGATTCCAAAAAAAATGTAATAATAGAATCAATGCCAAGTCTGTAAATAAGTTATCATTTAATAGTTTAAAAAGCTGTGGTCTAAGCAGACAAAAAGTTAAAGGGATTAAAGATTTAGCTAAAAAAATTTTAAATAAAACTTTTAAACCAAGTTTAATAAAAGAAATGACAGACGAAGAAGCTATTGTATATTTATCTGATTTAAAACAAATTGGAAGATGGTCTGCTGAGATGATATTACTTTTTACTTTTAATCGCTCAAACATTTGGCCTCTTCAAGATATAGGGTTGCTTAGAGCTATTTCAAATAATTATAATAAGAAATACTTTCCACCAAAAAAATTTCTAGACAAGCTTTATAAAAAATTCACACCATATTGTTCTGTAGCAACTTGGTATTTATGGAGGTCTATAGATGACGAACCTATACAGTACTAATTGCCCTCTATAATTTGGTGTTGCCTGATAGCGTACCCTTTTAAAATTGAATGGGCTTCTTGATACTCTTCAGAGTTATAAAATAAATTAGCTTCATCAAAAGATGGAAATTCTATAACTACAGTTCTTGGAGAACTATTACCTTCATTAGTTTTAGCTTTGCCTCCTCTAATAAGAAATTTACCTTTATATTTTTCAACTGCTGTTCTAGCTTTAACAGCATATTCTTTAAGTTTTTCCTCATTACCAATGCTTTTATAAACACAAACTACATAACCTTTCATTTACAACTCCTTTAAAATAATCTAGTTTTTTCCATGGCTGAGAAACTTATCATAGATTGGAAACAATATAATATAATTACAGAAAAATTAGCAATTCAGATTTATCAAAGTGGATACAAGCCAGATATGTTAATTGGAATTATGAGAGGTGGAGCGCCTATCATAGATGTTCTAAGTAGGATTTTTAAGTTAAAATGTGCTTATTTAGCCGTAGAGTCATATTCTGGAAAAGGAATAGAGGATCAACAAGGTGAATTGGTATTTTCCCGAGAAATGAGCTCAACGGTACAAGACATGAGGGGAAATATTCTTTTATGTGATGACTTGTCTGACACCGGGGTAACATTAAACAAAAGTATTGACTGGCTAAAAAAATATCCACCACTTAAAGGAAATATTAAAGATATAAAAACAGCAGTTCTTTGGAAAAAAAAAGACTCAACTTTTGAACCAGATTTCTGTGCCCAGAAATTAGATGGCAATCCCTGGATTGTTCAACCTTTTGAGCGATATGAAGAAATAAGAGTGGAAGATTTAGTTAAAAAACATAGTAGTTAAGGGCCAGGCTTTTGACCGGCCCTTAAAATTTTTTAAGCCACGTAAAAACTTATTACACTTAATATTGCAATAACCCAAATAGCTGGTGAAGTTTTTGAAAATTTACCAGTTAATATTTTAATTAATGCATAAGAAATAAATGCTAAAGCTATTCCATTAGATATACTATAAGTAAGAGGCATAGTAACCATAGCTACAACAGCTGGCGCGGACTCTGCTATATCATCCCATTCAATATCTGTGATATTTCTCACAAATAGAATAGCAACATACAATAACGCTGCACCATCTATCTCTTTTGGTAAACTAGTTGCTAAAGGAGAAAAGAATAGGCACACTAAAAACAGAACTCCAATGACTAAAGAAGTCATTCCCGTTCTTCCGCCTGCCTTTACTCCCGCACCAGACTCCACATAACTTGTTACCGTGGTAGTCCCCATTAAAGCTCCTGCTACAGTTCCTACACTATCTGATAACATAGCTTTATTGATGTCTTTAACTTTGCCTTGTCTGTCGACTTTTCCAGCTACATTTGCAACAGAAGTTAATGTTCCAGCTGTGTCAAAGAAATCTATAAATAACAAAGTAAAGATAATTGTCGACATACCAGCAGTAAAAGCAGCCTTTAAATCAAAGTCAAACAAGTAAGTCATTGGGGGAATTGACCCTACAATACCGTTAAATTTAGCTAGTCCAGTGGCCCAAGCGATTGTACTAAAAACCAGTATACCGATTATTATATTACCTTTGACTTTCATTTTTTCTAAAACAATCATCACTACAAAAGCTAAACAACCTAATATAACTAGTGGATTTTTAATATCACCGATAGTAACAAGAGTTACAGGATGATCTCCAACAACACCCATAATTTCTAAACCAATAATTGCTAAAAATAATCCAATACCTGCTCCAATTCCAAGTTTTAAACTTTTAGGAATTGAATTGATTAGCCAAGCTCTTATCGGCGTTAAGGATATTATTAAAAATAAAACACCAGCTACAAGAACTGCTCCAAGCGCAGCTTGAGGTGTATATCCCATGCCTGCTACTACTCCAAAAGCCACAAACGCGTTTATACCCATTCCAGGCGCTAAACCAATAGGCCATGTTTTTCCATAGAATGCCATTATAAAACAAGCTATTGCTGTAGCGACTATTGTAGCAGTAAACACTGCTCCAAAATCAAAAAAACCTTTTTCTGGTCCAGCGAATTCGCCGGATAGAATAAAAGGGTTTAGAAACATAATATAAGCCATTGTAAGAAACGTGGTTACACCAGCTATTACCTCTGTTTTAAAATTGGTTTTATGCTTCTTGTACTCAAAATATTTTTCCATCATAGAAAACCTCCATTAAATGTTAAATACTCCGATTCGTTAATAAAATCCTTTGAAAAGTAGACTTTAAAAGAATTTTACAACCTGTAGGTAATATTTCTGTTTATAAGTTTTAGGTGTAAAATAAATTATCTAATTATGGACAAAAATAAATTTATTTTTCTAATTTTAATTATTTTATTGTTATTTACGTCTTGCGAGTCCGTATCAAAAAAATAAATGAAAAAACAGCTTTAGAGGAGAAAGAATTAAGCAAATGGTTAAGCAAAAGTGAGGCTGATTTAAAAACAGTCTATGGACAACCTGATAATATACAGTTTTTAGACTCAAGAAATAGGAATTACATTTATATTAAAAAAAAGTTTAACATTAAGTGCGTGAGAAAATTTGAGATCAATCCAAATAACAAAATAGTCGGTTTTAGTAGTAAAAATTGTTTTTAAACAATTTTAGGATAAAATATTTGCAGTTTTCAAAATAAAACTATATTCCTCTGATAATTCAGTAATAGCATTGTCACGTCCACTCATTCCACCATGTCCAGCGGCTTTCATTTTGCATTTAAGCAATTGAATATTATTATCCTCTTTAACATCTCTTAATTTAGCAATGTACTTTACTGGCTCAGAGTAAAGAACACGATTATCAAATAATGAAGTAGTTATTAGCATAGGAGGGTAAAATTTTTTTTCCAGGTTATTATACGGGGAATAAGATAAAATATATTCAAAATATTCTTTACTCTTAATTGGATTTCCCCACAACTCCCATTCTGCTGGAGTTAAAGGAAGTTTTTCGTTTAACATTGTTGTTATTGTATCTACAAATGGCACCAAAAGAAGCATACAAAAAAATAAATCTGGAGCCATATTTGCTAGGGCGCCGCCCGTAAGGCCTCCAGCTGATCCTCCATAAAAACAAATTCCACCTTTATATGTATACCGCTGATCAATCAAATGGTTTGCACAAGCAATATAATCCAAAAAAGTATTTTTTTTTAATTTTTTTTTACCTTCCTCATGCCAAACATCTCCTAAATCACCGCCACCCCTAACATGAGCAATTGCAAAAATTACACCACGATCAATTAAACAAAATCTCGAGGCACTAAAGGATGGACTTACGCTATGTTTATAAGCTCCATAGGCATAGAGTAAAACTTTAGATTTACCATCTTGTTTAGAGTTCTTTAATCGAACCAAACTAATAGGTATCATTCTGCCATCGTGAGACTCAGCTTTTATTCTTTCCACTACATATTTATTCGAGTCATGTCCTGAAGGTATTTCGGCTTCTTTAACAAGTTTTTTTTCTTTTGTGATAACATCGTACTCATATATCTTATTTGGAGTAGCCATACTTTCCCAACTAACTCTTATCTTAGTAGTATTTGTATCTCTCTGAAGTAAAGAAACACCTGGAACACCTATAGTTTCGTCTGAAATTTTAATTTCTTCCTCTTCATTAGTTTTAATATTTCTAACAAATAATTTCGAAATAGCGTCTGATTTTTCTCCTCTCAATATGTAATCATCAAGAAATTCAAATCCTCCAATGACCGTTTCTGTTTTGGAAGGTATAAAAATTTCTAGTTTATCAATTTGATCTGTTTTACATTTTAAAACTTTATAATCCCTCGCATCTTCGTTTGTATGCATATAAAAATATCCTTTCCAAGAGTCTATACTGTATCGAACATCCTTTTTTCTTTTTTGAAATAAAATAGGCTTTATATCTGAAGTGTGAGAAGAAAAAAAATGATCTTCAGTTGTAATATGATCTGAAGTTGAAATTATAAAATATTTTTCGTCAGACGTTATGCTAATACCACATGTAAAAGTTTTATCTTTTTCTTCAAAAATAAGCTGATCCTCTTTAACTGGTTTACCTAATTCATGCTTAAAAATTTTTCTTGGTCGATGAAATTCATCTAACTTTGAATAGAAAAAACTTTTACTGTCCAGAGACCATGTGATGCCTCCACCTGTATTCTCAATAATATCTTTTTCATTTTTTCCTGTTTGAAGATCTCGCAAGTAAATTGTAAAATATTCTGATCCTTTAAGATCTAATGAGTAAGCTAAGTAATTATCACAATAGGATGTACTTACTGATCCTAAACCAAAATATTCGGAACCATACTTTTGTTTTTCTAGATCACCATCAAAAATTATTTCTTCCGGTTTCGAACCATCAATTATTTGCCTTATTCTTTTTCCATAATTACCTTCAGCTTCGGTCTTCATCCAATAATAATACCTTTTGTCTTTAAATTTTAGAGAGGTATCGTTCAGTTTGATTTTAGATTTAATTTCTGAAAATAGATTTTTTTGTAAATCTTTAAAATTTTTAAAGTATTCCTCTGTAATTTCATTATTGAGATTTATGTAATCTTTTACTTCAGGATTGAGTTTCTTAGAGTCTTTTAAAACTTCAAGAATATCTGGTTGATCTACCCAAGAATACTCATCTTTAAGTGTAATATTGTGGTATTTTTTCTCACTCTCAATTTTTTTGAGTTTTGGTATATTCATAATTAAAAAATATATGAATTTACTTTTAATTGGAATTATCATTTTTGTCATTGTTTATTTGTTCCTAAACTGGTTTGTCAGAGCAAGTTCAAAAAAAATTGCTCTTACCATAAAAAAAATTTTAGTTTATCTATCACTACTAGTAGCCACGATTCTAACTATTGGAGGAAAATTTATATTCACATTACCATTTCTTTTTGTAATTTTAAACGGCCTTAAGATAAAAGGCTTAACAGCCTTGCAAATGTTCCAACTTTGGAGACTTATTCAATATTTAAGAAATTCCAGTAAGTTTGCGCAAGGTAAATTTAATCAACCTCAAGGATCATCTAATATTTCAAAGGAAGAAGCATATAAACTTCTGGGACTTTCCAAAGGTTGCTCTAAAGAAGAAGTACTAAAAGCTGCTAATAGTCTTCAAAAAAAAATTCATCCAGACATGAATAGAGAAGTTAAAACTGAAAGATTAAGCCAGCTGGTAAACGAAGCGAAAGAAAAAATAATTAGAACAGATTTTTCTTAATCAAGTAATTTATTAGCTTTAGATAAAACTTCTGTAAAAGAAATTTTATCTTTTCCTAACGTATCGTGTGTAGTTGTTCCTATTTCACCCTTAGGTTCTAAAGTAAACATTTTTTTACTATAACGACCGTATGCTATGATTGGGCTATCACAAAAAATAGTAAGAGCATTAATGTTTAAAGCAACAGATATATGCGCCCAACCAGTATCATTTCCAATATATAAATCACAATTAGAAATATATCTTAAAGTTTCTTTGATATTAAGTTTTTCAAAGGAAAAAGAATTTTTGCCAACTTTTGAATTTTTAAATTTATTTATTAATTCAATATCATTTTCCCCACCTGCGAGGTAAAATTTACATTGTTTATTTTTGGTTATTTCTTCTGCTAACTTAATGTAATTGTCTATTCCCCATCGTTTGGTAGGACCGGACGCGCTAATTCCGAGACATATATGTTTAAATTTTTTATCAAAAGGGTCATTTGTTTTCTTAATCAATAAACTTGGTTCTGTTGAAATAATTTCGCCTGTTATATCCTCGGTAAAAATTTTTGCGCTTAGCACGATGTTATCTTTAGATCTAAATAGCGGATACTGATAAATAGACTTAACGCCCGATAATTTTGCTATTAAATTATATCTCAAAGATGAATTAAAGATAAATATTTTCGTAAAATTTCTTTTTTTTATTTCTTTAGACAATCTAAGAATTCCTGAAGCTCCATCCATTTCTTTTTTAAGACTTATAATTTCATCAATATGATTATCTTCAGCCAAAAGCTCTTTTGCTCTGGAATTATCTTTAACCAATATAGAAACAGGTTTTTTATATTTTTTTGATATTGCATGAATATAAGGAAGGTAAATAACCATATCCCCCATACCTTTTTTCGCCTGAATAATTAAAATTTTCATACTTGATTTTATCAATATAACTTAGATAGAATAAATTGGGTAAGATTATGATAACTAAAGGGATATATTCAGCTACTTGCAGCGTCCTTCATGATGATCATTCATTAAACATTGATGCAACTGTAGCTCATGCAGTTTCCTCAATTAAAAATGGTTTACATGGGGTATTTTTTTTTGGATCTACAGGTCAAAGTCAACTAATTTCATTATCAGAAAAAAAAGATCTGATCGCTAAAATTTCAAGCCATAAATTAAAAAAACATTTTTTTCTAGGAACTGGTTGCAATTCATTAAAAGATACAATTGATTTAATAAAGTACGGTTTTGAATATGGTTTCCAAGAATACCTTATAATGCCCCCAGCTTACTACAAAGGAAATACAGATGAAGGTGTATTTAATTTTTTTTCAATTATTATTTCAAAAGTACCTAAAATTAAAATTATTTTATATAATTTTGAACAACTTTGCGGATATAAATTTTCAATTGAAGCAATCGCTAAACTTGTTACTACTTTTCCAAAAAATATTATTGGATGCAAGGACTCGACATCTAACTTATATGAAAATTTAAAACTGCCAAATTTTTTAATTTTTCCAGGCACAGAAACTAAGTTATTAGAGGGATTGGAACTTGGTAATAGTGGAATCATTTCAGCCGTTTGCAATGTTTCAGCTCCATTAGCTAGAAAAGTTTTTGATGATTTTGAAAAAAAAGAAAAACAAACACATAATGATAAATTAATTGCCGTTAGAAAAGCGTTTGATGGATATAATTTAATTTCAGCCGTACACAGCTATATGTCTGTTAAAGATGAAAGTTTTAAAAATTTGCTACCTCCATTAATACTACTTAACGCAAAAGAAAAAAAAGATTTAATTGATAAATTAGATAACTTAAAGTTTATTGTAAAAAGCACTTTAGCTGCATGATTTATGATTTTAGCTAGAATATTTTCAAATATTTATAAAGAGGATGGAATAATCCTTATTGATTCAAAGGGTCAAAAATATATTTGTGGAAATCCAAAAAAAGAAAAACCTATCACCATAAAGTTAATGAAAGATAATTTAAATTGGAAACTTGTTTTGGATCCAGAAATAGAATTTCCCGAGGCTTATATGAGAAACGAAATTATAATTGAAAATGCTTCATTAAAAGATTTTTTAATGGACTTTGTAAAAAATTTAGGCAGAAAAGAAGTAAGCTCAACTAGCCATGTATCAAAAAAAATATTTCAAATTTGGAGATATCTTTCTAATTTTAATTTACCAAGTAGATCAAAGAAAAATGTTGAACACCACTATGATATTGGTGGTCAAAAAGGTGAAAAACTTTATGATATTTTTTTAGACAAAACACATAGATTATATTCATGTGCGTACTGGAAAGAAGATACAAAAAACTTAGAGGATGCTCAACAAAACAAGATTGATCATATAGTAAAAAAACTAGATATTAAAAAAGGACAAAGAATTTTAGAAGTAGGATGCGGATGGGGTGGCATGGCTTTCGAAATTGCAAAACAGAAAGGATGTGAAGTAACTGGTATATCGTTAAGTAAAAATCAAATCGATTATTGTAAAAAAAAAGTTAAAGAGTTGAGTTTAGACAATCAAGTCAACTTTGAATTGTCGGATTATAGAGAGATTCGAGGTAAATATGATAGAATTTTCTCTGTTGGGATGTTTGAACATGTAGGAAAAAAGTTTTACAAAACATTTTTTGACTCCATTAATAAATTACTAAAAGAAGATGGAATATTTTTATTACATACTATTGGAGTAGTTGATAAACCTTCAGCACCCAATAAATTTATTAACAAATACATTTTTCCAGGTGGAGTTTGCCCATCTTTTAGTCAGATAATACAACCAATTGAAAAAACAGGGTTAATTGTGGCAGATACAGAGACTCTTATTAGACATTATGACAAAACATTGGAAAGTTGGTTAGAGAGATTTTTATCCAAAAGAAAAGAGGTTAAAGATCTTTTTGATGAAAAATTTGTAAAAATGTGGGAATATTATTTGGCCAGTTGTGCAGCAGCATTCAGATATCGGGATTTAGCTGTTTTTCAATTACAAATTGTGAAAAATTTTCAAACAGCTCACCGCACAAGAGACTATATATATTCATAAAAACTGGTATTTAATAAAATACCTATATGAAAAAAAAGAAAAAAAAATCAAAAAAAAAATCAAAAAAAAAATATTATAAAAAAAGAATTAAAAATAAATCTATAAAAAAGAAAAATAAAAAAAATTATAGAAAAAAAACAAGAAAAATAGTTAAAAAGAAAAAATTATTTTCTGTTAAAAGAAAAGTGAAATCTTCTAGCAAAACTCGAAGAACAATTTTTTATCTCGTTAGATTTAATGAAAAATTAACATCAATTTTTAGGTTTAATCTAAATATAGATAGATCACTTAAAAATTTTTTTCAAGGAATAGCTGACAAAGTCAGTGAAATAAAAAAGGTCATTTTGGAAGAAAAAGAAAAGCAAAAAAAAATTAAGCTTCAAGCTATTGAAAAAGAAAAAAGGGAAACAGAATATAAATTAAAAGTGGATCAAAAAAATCAATTTAAAGCCAAGAAACTAGAATTAAAAGAGGAGATTAAGTTAGTTAAGGAGAGAAAAAAAGAATTACAGAAATTTATTAGATCGGAACAAGCCGAAGTAAGAAAAGAACAAGCCGAAAAACAAAGAAGATTTTTGGAACAGATTAAATTAGAAAAAAAAATCGAACAGTTTAGAAAACGGGAAGCATTAGAAATTAAAAATTTAGAAAAATTTGTATTAAGCCAACAAAGAGATTCTTACGCAAACGTTCAAGAGCGTATTGATAAAATCAAAGAAAAATATCAAGCTTTAAGAGATCAAAAAATAAGAGAAAGGGTGGCTCAGCTAGGTGTAAAAATAGAAGAGGGAGATGATAGAATTGCATTACTCGAAAAAGAAAGAGTTTTTAATTTAGAGAGACAAAAAATTGAGTTTGCCCTTGAGAGTTTTTATAGATCAGCACATAGTTTATGTTTTCAAATAAATAAAAGATATATTCCGAAATATCTTAGCATTATGAGAGTAGTAGACAGACGATTTGAAACTGGTGAAATTTTTATCAAATGGGACGATGTACCAGACGAAGAGTGGTTAATTTTGATCTACATCAAAAATAATTTACCTGATGAGGGAATAGTAATAGAGGATAAAACTGATCCTGAGAGAAATATTTCTCATGAGTTTAAGTCTAGCGAGATATTCAAGGCCTCGGATATGATGGTAGACGCTTTGACAAAACTTCTTGATAAAGAGAGAAATAAAAAAAAAGCTAGTTAATTAATTTATCTAGACTTTTAATTTCGCCAATTTTAAAAATGATTGCCTCTTCTTTTTTATACCCAAATTTTTCAGCATTTTTTTGAAATCGAATTGGTGGCTCCCAAATTTCTTCCAAACTTAAAATTGCAGTACCCCAGTGCATTCCAATTACTTTTTTAACTTTTAATTCTTGCATCAAAGATAAAAGTTCTTCAGGGTTTGTGTGAAATATAGATTTATCTTTTTCATCAGAAAGAGGATAAAAATTGTATGCACCAATATTTCCAAAACCTAAGTCAATTGGACCAAATTTCTTTCCTAAATCTTTATAAAGATTAGGATGAGGTCCGGTATCACAGGCAAAAAAGATTTTTTTTCCTTTGTATTCAATTAAGAAACTACCCCAAAGACTTCTATCTGTATTACCTTCTCCCCATATCCAGCGTTTGCTCCAATGTTGGCTGGGTAGCATCGTTATTGAGATTTCATTATTAATTTTAATTTTATCAAACCAATCCATTTCTTTGACGTTATCTTTTTTGTAACCATTTCTTGTAAAATATTTTCCAAGTTTAAGTGGGAGAAGTACTTTGATATTTTTGTTAGGAAAGTTTTTAATAGTACGAATACTCATATGGTCATAATGATTGTGAGTAAGTAGAAATATATTTATCTCTGGAAGCTCATTTAAATTTAGTGGAGACTCAACAAATTTTTTTGGACCAAACCATAAAGGTCCGTAATTTTTTTCAAAAACAGGATCAGTAATAATCGTAGTGTTTCCAAGTTTTATTATAAAACTCGCATGATCCAGCCACATAATGAATGAGCCAGATTTATGTTTTTCAAGATTTTTCAAAACCTCTTGTTTATTTATTACGTGTTCTGTGGGATAATTAATCTTAAGTTTCTTTTTTTCCTCGCTAAAAAGTTTCCAATTCCATTTAAAATTAGGATTTCTTTCGGGGGCCCCTTTTGGATTTTTAAAAGCAAATAGCTTGCCGTCTTTGTATATATGATGATAGGGTTTTTTTTCCATTGTTGCTAATTCTGAATTTAAAAAAAAAAAGAATATACAATAAATAATAAGGGGTTTATACATAAACCCCTTATTAACATAAATATCGAAAATTAAATATTTATTTAACTATCAGAGCAATTTGCTTTGTTTATTCTTTTGTTAAATGACCTCTTGGCATCCTGAGAGATAATCCAAATATATGAACTCTCTTTTAGTCCGTTTGCATCTGCTTGGGTACAACGTTTTCCAAATTTTACAGAACTAAAATTTCCACCTGCACAATTACTTAACAAAAGCAATAAAGATAAAATAGATAATGTTTTCATAACTCTAACATGATAAAAAAATCTGTGTTTTGATTGGCAAAAATTAGTCTAAAAAAAGAAACTAAACTCTATTGTTTTTATTTACAAAATTGATTAGATTAATTTGTGAAACTCAATAAACAAAATAATAAAGTTGCAATCATAATGGGGTCACAATCTGACTATCCTATTATGAAAGATTCTGAAAAAATTCTTAAACTTTTAAAAATAAAGTATGAGGTTTTCACTGTTTCAGCTCATCGAACTCCTAAAAGGATGTTTGAATTTGCAGAGAATGCTACAAAAAGGGGATTTGCAGTCATTATTGCGGGAGCGGGAGGTGCAGCCCACTTACCCGGAATGGTTTCATCATTAGCAACTATTCCAGTAATTGGAGTTCCAATTGAAAGTAAAAAACTTAAAGGGTTAGATAGTTTGTTGTCAATTGTTCAGATGCCGAGAGGATGTCCAACAGCTACTATGGCAATTAACGGATCTTTTAATGCAGGCTTATATGCAGCTTCTATAATCGGAACCTTTGATTATAAAATAAAATCTAATTTAGAAAAATGGAAGCGATTACAAACAAAGTTAGTTAAAAAAAAACCTTAATAAAATTAATGTCTAATGTTACCTTAGGAGTCATTGGTTCTGGTCAATTGGGATCTTTGTTGTGTCAGGCAGCAAGAAAGCTTAAGATAAAAACTGTAGTTATTTCTGACGACAAAGAGGGACCAGCCCAAAAATATACAGATCATTTTATATATTCTAAATATGATGATGAGAAAAAAATTGAAAAATTTATAAAACTAGTTGACATTGTCACTTTTGAATTTGAAAATATTCCTATTGAAATACTAATCAAGATCAACAAGGAAAAAAAAGTACTACCTAATCCTGAAATAAATAAGATTATTCAAAATAGAAGATTAGAAAAAGAATTTATTAATAGTCTTGGAATTAAAACCACTGAATGGGCTTTTGTAAAATCTTCTGAAGATGTAAAAAGAAATTTGAAATTATTACCAGGTATTTTGAAAACAAACACTTTAGGCTACGATGGGCGTGGTCAATTTATTTTAAATTCGTCATCCGATGTAAAAAAAGATTGGTGTTTCACGTCAGATTATATTTTGGAGAAGAGAGTAAAACTAAAAAAAGAAATTTCAGTAGTTATAACTCGATACGAAAATGGAGAAAATTATATTTATGAACCTATTGAAAACATTCACAAAGACCAAATATTAAAATTTTCTAAAATACCAGCTGATATAAATTTAGATACTTTTAAAAAGGCTCAAGAAACTGCAAAGTTAATTGCAGATAAATTAGATTATATTGGCACAATGTGTGTTGAATATTTCATAGACTGTAACAAAAATCTTTTGGTAAACGAAATTGCACCGCGGGTTCATAATTCAGGTCATCTTACGATAAATGCTTTTAGTGTTAGTCAATTTGAAAATCATGTAAGAGCGGTAACTAGATTAAAAAAAGAAGAAGTAAAAAAAATATGTAATGCTCACATGCATAATATATTAGGAAATGAGATACAAAAATATAGGAATAGATCTTTTAAAGCTGAAGAATTCTTTTTTGATTATGAAAAAAAAGTAATTAAAGAAAAGAGAAAAATGGGTCACTTAACCATTTTAAAAAAATAATTCTATTTGATAGTGATACGATGCATAACTCTCTTACAATTTTTTATTTCACTAGCCTTATGCATTACTGCAAGATTATTCCAAAGAATTATATCACCTTTGTTCCATTCATAAGAAAATATAAATTCATCTTTGTTAATATGATCTATGAGATATTTTTTTAATTTTTCACTTTCTTGTTCGTTAACGTTTTTTATTTTAATAAGGTGACCAGGGCTAACGTATAGAGATTTTTTCCCATTAACAGTTTGAATCACAGGATGTTCCGCTTCCATTTTTTTGGCAGATTTAATACCCATTTCTCTTTCTCTTTCAATTCGTGTTATTGAAATGGGGCCTTCAGAAGAAAAAACACCTATAGCATTTTTTATTTTCTCTTTGATATCATTAGGTAATTTTTTGTATGCATTGAAACCCGAGGAAAAAATTGTGTTACCTTGACCAGCTGGTATTTCAATTCCATATAACATAGTAAATTTTGGACGATCCTTGCCAGAGTATGGATTATCATTATGAAAAAAACTGCCACCGAAAGTTAAGTTTTTATCGTCAGGCTTTCTTATAATCGCATTTATATAAGGATAATTTTCTAAACCTTTAAGGCGCGGATACGCCACTAGCTCACCAAATTTTTTTGCAAAATTTTGATAGTTCTCAGAGTCAAGGTTTTGTTTTTTTATGAATATTACCCCATACTTAGCTAAAGTCTCTTTAATTTGTTTTATAGGAGAATCCTTTAAATTGTTGAGATTAACATTATCTATGTAGGCCCCAATATTGTTTTTGCCAGGAGTGATAGAAATATTATTCATTTATTTTACCGGATTGATTATTGACGGATCATTTTTAGCAGGATTATTTACATCTGTCGATATTTCAAAAAATTTTAATTTGGGTGGATTTGTATTATTCAAAAACTCAACAGCATTATTATTTAAATTAAAGTAACTATTAATTTGAGATTTTTGAATAATAACAGGTTGTCTATTATGTACGTTCGAATTGTTTCCTTCAGCTTCACGGGTGATCACACAAAATTGTCCATTGTCATGCATACCTGCTAAAAAAATATCTTGATCATCAACCTTTGTGAAATAATAGGGAATTTTTTTATTTTCAGTTTTTTTCCACTCATAATAACCTGAACAAGGAATGACAGCTCTTGAATTCACAATTAATTTTTTAAAACTAACTTTTGTATCTATTCCTTCTAATCTCGCATTGTGAAGACTTCGAAAGTCCTCTTTTGCCCAAGAAGGTTTTATTCCCCAGGTTGTCATTTCTAAGTATTTCCCATTAGTGGCTGATTTTATAACTGGATATTTTCCTCCTGGCGAACAATTAAAATTATCTTGTTCTAGGTCAACATTTATATTTTTTTTAACTAAATTATTCGCAATTAATAACGTTGATTTTTTGATAGCATATCTTCCGCACATTATTTATCTCTTTTTTTTCTTTTAATTTTTCTTTTTTCTTTAAATGTCAGTTTAGCTTTTTTCATTAAGCTTCTATCTTTTTGACTTTTGCCTGAATATCTTTTTGACATGATTATAATTGATTTACTAATTTTCTTACTTTATCCATGTGCTTTTCAAATTTTTCTTGTGACATCCCTGGCAATACTTCATAAAATCTTATATAGCTAGTTTTCATTTTTCCAAGTTTCAAAACTCCAGCTTTTATTCTTCTAAAAGGAATATTTTGAAACCATGTTTGTATTGAAAACCAATTACCACCATATGTCATTGACATTATTGCCCTTTTATCTTTCATTGCGCCAGCCACTGGATACCCCCAATTTCCGACTAGTTTTTTAAAAGAAAAAAACCATTTAGGAGCTAGTACAAGATCTATCCAATTTTCTAAAATTGCAGATGCTCTTAAATTGTAGCATGGAGAAATCATGAATAATATGTCACTCTTTTCCAATCTTCTTCTGTAATTTAAGATTTGTTCACTGGGTTCTGATCCATTAAAAAAAGGAATAGGCTTCTCTTCATGTAAATTTATTAAATCAATTTGATGCCCTTTTTTTTTAGCTTCATAAATAAAGGTATCTCTTATTGAAGCATTGAAACTTTTTTTAGTATCAAAATGTCCGTACACTATAAATATTTTTTTTGTCATTTTATTTTTCTATATCATTTTTTTCGGATTTTCGAATTACAAATCCTGCGCCTACTCCAACGGATAATGCAGAAACAATCCAAGAGTACTCCTGTTCACTAAAAAGAATTAATAGTCCAAAACCAATAATGATTATTCCTAATAGTTTATTATCCATTGACAATTATAATAATTATAATAAAGTTTGAATATCCATATGTCATGGAAAAAGATGTATCTCATCTTTGTAAAGACTCGGCATTCGACATGCCGGACCTATAAATGGTTGCAAAGTCGGTAGAAAAGAAAGGAGTTGCTATGGATAGATTTAGCAAACTGTTTGGAAATTCTGCCGTTAAAAGAGCTCAGCAGAAACTTTCAACACAGTTAAACAAAAAATCAAAGGCAGTTGAAGCTAATGGAAATGGTACTAGTGGAATTTTGCTTCAAGAAGGCCAAAATGCAGGTAAGATTTTAAAACATCTAAAAATTGATAAGAATAAACTTTAAAACCTTTATGGGGTGGGGCTTTAAAATCCCCACTCAAGACTTTAATATTATTCATAAATGAAAAAACAAAATTTTTATGATCTTAATTTTGATCAACTTAAATCATTTTTAATAGAAAATGCTAAAGTTGATACTAAAAAAGCTAAAATGAGATCTCAGCAACTTTTTAATGCAGTTTATAAAAAAAATATTAAAAATTTTGATAAATTGACTACTTTTGGAGCTGAATTAAGAAACAAAATTAAAGATCTCATAAGCCTGGAAAAGCCAAAAATAATTGATATTCAAAAGTCTAAAGATGGCACAATTAAGTTCTTGATAGAATTAAAAGATAAAAGAAATGTCGAAACAGTATTGATACCTGACAAAACTCAAAGCAGATATACAATTTGCCTTTCAGTTTCTGTAGGTTGTTACCTATCTTGTGAGTTTTGTGCCACCGCTCAAATTTCAAAAAAATTAGTTAGAAACTTATCTCCAGGTGAAATTATTTCGCAAATTATTTTGTGTAAAGATTACATTGATGATTGGTCTACGCAAAAAAAAATTACTAATCAGGTTTTTATGGGAGAAGGCTCCCCTTTCTTGAATTTAGATAATGTAAAAGTTGCGATAGATAATTCCAAAAATAAAGATGGTTTAGAATATGGACGTACTAGGATAACTGTAAGTACAGTAGGTATAGGAAATAAAAAAGATAATCTAAATGTAATTGAATGGGCAGCAAAAGAATTAGACGTTTATCTTGCCTGGAGTTTGCACAGTTCAATACCAAAACATAGATCAAAATTAATGACAATAAATGAAAAATATTCGATTAATTCATTAATTCCACAACTAAAACAGTATTATACGAAAACAAAACTTCCAATTTTCATTGAGTGGATTTGTCTGGAGGAAAACATGACAGACTTACATGCTAAAGAATTAATTAAGATTATGAAAAAAGTACCTTCGAAATTGAACCTAATTGAATTTAACCCCCTGTCCAATAAGGATTTTAAACCTGCCTCTAAAGATAATATAGATAAATTTTCTAAAACTATTCAAGAGGCTGGCTTTCTTTCTTTGTTTAGAAGAAGCAGAGGAAGAGACATAAATGCATCTTGCGGCTCTTTAGCAAATAAAAAAGCATTAAACAATTAAATGATATATAATGTATTATGGATTCGATAGTATCTTTAATCATCTTAGTTCTTCTAACAGCCAATTTAATTGGATTGGTCATTTTGTTAAGGCGTAAAAAGCCTGAACAAATAAATAATGAACAGATTTTTAAAGATGAAGTAAACTCATTAAAAAATTCTTTCAGCCAATCTTTCGGTTCTATGAGCAAAGAAATTGCAAAAGACATGACAGGAGCCCTTACTAAGGTTGATGAAAAAGTTTCTGTATTTAATCAGCAAGTTAGTGAACTAAATAAGAGCCAAGATAATTTTAGTAGAATTTTAAGTGGGGTAAAATCATATGGTACACTAGCTGAATTTGGATTAGGAGCTCTTTTAAAAGACTTATTACCGGCATCTCAATTTATTTCAAACGTAAAAATGAAAGATGATACGTCAGAAACAGTTGAGTTTGCTATAAAACTACAAGATGTTTTGTTACCAATTGATAGTCATTGGCCGGTTGAAAAATATAAAGCAATTGATGAAGCTTATAATTTAAAAGATAAAGAAGCTCAGTCAGAGGCAAGAAAAGATTTAGCAACAGCTTTTAGATTAAAAGCTAAAGCGGTCAACACAAAGTATATTGCTCCACCAAAAAGTACAGATTTTGCAATTATCTATGTTCCTACAGAAGGATTATTTGCTGAATTATCCAGTTATCGAGATCCTAAAACAAAAGAATTATTACTTCAGGAATTGAGAACAAAATACAAAGTCACGATTTCAGGCCCTAATACTTTGTCAGCTTTACTGCAGTCATATCACTTGGGATTTCAAACTTTAAAAGTTCAACAGCATGCTACACAAATTTATAGCGATCTAAGAAATATAGGCTCAAGGTTTGAGAAACATTTTGAAGGCATCAAAGACCTTAGAAAGAAATTGGAGCAAGCTATGGCGGTAACTGATAGTTTTGGTAGAGATGCGAGATCTATAATGAACACTATTGGAAATATAAAAGATCCAGAACAAACAAAAGAATCATTTAAAGAAAATCCAGAAAAGATAAAAGTTATAAAGTAAACTAGATATGTCAAATTTTGTCTTTTATGATTTTGAGACCAGTTCATCTAATAAATACTGGGGACAAATTATCCAAATAGGGGCAATATTAACAAATGACAATTTAGATGAGCTTGATCGTTTTGATGCAAGATGCAGACTAAGTCCTGGAATTATTCCGGAAGCAATGGCTTTGATTGTAAACAAGACATCTCCGACAATGCTTAAGAAATCTAATCTTTCTCATTATGAAATGATTAGACAATTTGTAGAAACCTTGAAAAAATGGGGAAAAGCAACTTATATTGGCTTTAATAGTATAGAATTTGATGAAGAATTCTTAAGATGCACTCTCTTTCAAACTTTGGAGTACCCTTACATTACTAGCACTAATGGCAATACAAGAGGAGATGTCCTAAGTTTAGCAAGAGCGGCAAACTTATACTACCCAACCACTTTAAAAAATTCTGTTAATGAAAAGGGTAATGATGTTTACAAATTAGATCAAATGGCTCCTCTTAATGGAATTGAGCACGGGGACGCACATAGTGCTATAGGTGATGTTCAAGCTACCATTGGAATTGCAAAAATTATTTCAAAAAAGGCCCCAAATGTTTGGAAAGCAAGCATGTTAACTTTAGATAAAAATCAATCGTTAGAATTAATTAAAAAAGAACTTTATTTCTGTACAAATGAATATTTTTATGGGCGGAGCAGGCCTTACGTTCAAACTTATATTTGTCAGCACCCCCAATACCATTGGCCATTGTGTTTTGACTTAAGACATGATCCAGCGCCTTATTTAGAAATGTCAATATCAGACTTAACTGCTGCTATGAAAAAACAACCTAAATTTTTGAGAACTTTAAGGCATAACAAACACCCAGTTATAATGAACCCATCTTATGGAGAAAAATTTGAAGAATATAAAGTTATAGGAACTCAAAAATTAGAAACAAGAGCAAATTTGATAAAAAAACACAAGGGTTTTGCTGAAAAGATTATTTCTATAAAGAGGTCAGAGACTGAGGAGAAAGAACAAAATAAATCACAAGAAGATATCTATAATGAGGAGAGCATATATGCAAAATTTACCTCAGCTGAAGATAACAAAATTATGCCAGAATTTCATAAAGCAGACTGGGAAAAAAAACTTAATATTATTTCAAGATTTAAGGATGCGAGGCTACAGTATTTTGGTAAAAAACTTCTTTATACGGAAAAACCGGAAATGTTAAGCAAATCAGATTATAATTTAATACATAAAGATTTTGCTAAAAAACTTTTAAGTACTAATAATGAGAAATGGAATACTATTCCTAGAACTTATTCAGAAATTGATACTTTAAGAGCTAAATTTGAAAAGGAAAATCAGCCAGAAAAATTAAAAATTTTAGAAGAGATTAACGTATACGTTGAAGAATTGGAAAAACATTACTCATCTGCATAGTTGACATTGATTAAAAAATAATTAATTAAGACATATGGCTACAAAGGCAATTACAGACGAAAGTTTTGAAAAGGACGTAATTAAATCTAACAAGCCCACAATAGTTGACTTTTGGGCTGAGTGGTGCGGACCTTGTAAACAAATAGGCCCAGCTCTTGAGGAAATTTCAGATGAAATGAAAGATCAAGTAATAATAGCTAAACATAATATCGACAATGAACCAAATACCCCGACTAAGTATGGAATAAAAGGAATACCAACTATGCTTTTGTTTTCAGGAGGAGAACTAAAAGCAACTAAAGTTGGTGCGACGACAAAATCAAATATTATTTCTTGGATAAAAGAAAATATTTAATTCTTATTTAAAATATTTCCACAATTGTAGAGACTACCGAAACAAACGATAAGTTTTTTTTCTTTATTACTTATTTTTTTCAGAGCATCCATAAAATTATTTCCTTCTTCTGAATTAATTTTATTCATTAGAGCAATTCTGTGAAGCTCATTAGCAGATACTGAACTGTTTTCCTTCTCAATTGGTATGGTAACAATTTTTTTGAATACATATTTTAATTGTTTAATAAATAAATCTGGCTCCTTATTTTTGGTCATAGACCAGATTCCGTATTTAGGTAACTTAATAGTTTTGAGATAACTAGCTAAATTTTTAGCATCAGTGGCAGCATGAGCTCCGTCTATCATCAGTTTTTCATTTTTGTGTAATTTATTTTTGATTTTACCTTTTTTCAAATACTGAAATCTTCCAATAAATATAAGCCTTGGAATAGTTTTTTCTATTACCCTCTTACTAATTTTTAAATCAAGAGCTATTTTAATTGCGTGACATAAGTTTTCTAACAATCCTTTAGAGTGTATGTTTTTTGTATTAATTTTTATCTTAGTGTTTTTATCTTGATAATAATAACCTTTTTTATTTTTTACCAAACCCCATTCATTTGGATATGTAATTAAACTTCTATTTTTTTTAAGATGTTTTCTGATCTTCTTTAGGACATAAGGAGTCTGTTTACTAATATAAATTTTTGAAAAATTACTTAAGAATCCCACATCTTGATAGATAACCTCATTAAGAGTTTTTATTTTAAGAAAATTTTTGTGTTGAAGATTAATATTTGTTACTACTTGCATAAATGGAAAATCAAATACATTAACGGAGTCTTTTTCCCACAGAGCTCCACATTCTGTTAAGTTGTAATCAACATCTATCTTTGAGGCATTAATAATATATATCAAAGTAAGAACTTCAAAAATTGTAAGTGGTATTTTTAGTTTTTCTATTTTCTTTACTGTGATCTTTATTTCACTATGAGCAAGATATCTATTTTTCATAAAGAATCGCTCTTTAATATCTTGAAGCGAAGGAGAGGTGTAAGCTGTAACAGTTTGATTGTTTGCTTCTATAAAACTTTTTAGTGAAAATAAAGTTGTGAATTTTCCTGACTCACCTAAAATAGATATTACTTTATTTAATCTTTTTTCAGGGTTACCTAATTTTTTTAAAGCTAATTTTATTCGTCGAAGGTTAAAATTAACTGTTTTATTAAAAAGTTTATGATTAACTAGCTGATTGTAAAGATTTATCGACTGTGACATCAGACTGTTTTTTAGCTTGAGACTCTGCTTTTTTCAATAAAACTTTTGTTAGTTCAACAACTTTAGTTTTAACTTCTAATCTTGAGGAAAAACAACCGTCTATCATGCCATGCTTTTCTAAAAAAGCCCCTTCTCCAAAATTTGACGGCATTTCAGTATTGTCTGATGATCTCACACTTGCACTAACTCTTTTTCCGCTAAATAATTGATCTGTATTTTTGGGGCTCTCTGAAAATAAAAAATCATTAGCAAAAACATTTACAAAAGTCCCCCCCGTAATTTTCGAACCAAGAATTCCTATGTTAACAATATTTTTTTTTTTTAAGCATCGTATGGACCATTTGACAAACACTCATAGATTTTAAGGAATGAATGTTTCCGTACACAGACATCCCTCCACTCTGGTAAATACTTAAAAATAATTCTATATTATTATCCATAGCGAATTGAGCAGCAGTCAAAAAATGCTCATTCTCCCTTTGAGAAAATGCCGCTCCACCGAACGAGAAATTATAACCAATCGCAACTGTTCTTATACCCTCAACTTTACCATGAGCAATTAATAGAGCGCTTTGTTGGCCAGTCTTTTTTTGATAATTTTTATATTTATCAATATATTTTTTTCCATTAATTTCCATTTTTAATGGATCTGGAGAACTCCAAGATGGGCAATCTATCAACTCAAACTCACCATTATCGAACAAAAGATCTTTAAATCTAACTTTTGGATTTAAATCAAAATGGTATTTACATTTGCAAACATTGTAATTCTTTTGTAAATCGTCTTTTAACTGCATCTGATTACACTCAGGGCAATTAATCCAAAGACTTTTTTCCTGATCTTGTTTAGAAGGACGATCCTTCTTGAATTTACTCTTAGTTTTTTCAACAAAACTTAGAATCTTATTTTTTATCCAGTTCATAGAATTTTACTTTTAAGATTATATACCAGTTTACTTAACTTTATGACAGGATTTTGTCTTTTATTTACAGCCTCACCAATAGCCTTACATAATTGACTACCCACTACTAATCCGTCAGCGGATTTGAGTGCAGATATAGTTTTTTTTGTTATTCCAAACCCTATCACAATACTTTTATTTTTTGCGAGACTCTTAACTTTCTTATAGTTGTTCATAATTTTTTTAGTAGGAATTTTTAACTTTCCTCCAGTCGTAGACAACATACTTATATAATAAATCATATCATGTGAGTCTTGAATAATTCTTTTCATTCTTTTTTTTTCAGTAGTCGGAGATATAAGTTGAATAAAATTTATTGAATTTTTTTTTACATTTATCGGAAAATTTTTTATTTTCAGGCCAAGGTAAATCTACAACTATAAGTCCATCAACTCCTACAGATTTACATTTTTTTAAAAATTTATTTTCTCCATTTTGGAAAATAAGATTATAATATCCCATCAAAATCAGAGGTTTGTGAATATTTTTTTTCTTAAATTTTTTTACTATTTCAAAAACATCTTTAAGTTTTGTCCCATTTCTTAATGCTCTATATGAACTTCCCTGTATTTGACCTCCGTCTGCTATTGGAGTGTTGTGAGGAAAACCTAATTCTAAAATATCTGAACTTTTACTTATAGCGTTAAGTATATTTAGCGAATTTTTTTTAGTATTGTCCCCAGCTACCGTATAAGTAATCAAAGCTGCTCTTTTTTCTTTTTTACATTTCTCAAAAGCCAGCAAAATTTTAGATTTCATCTTTTGTAAACTCCTAGCCTTTTTTTTATAATGTCAGAGTCTTTTTGACTATCTCCGCAACTATTGCAAATAATTATGGTGTCTTTACTAAGTTTAGGAGCAATTTTTATTGCTTCAGCAAAAGCGTGTGATGGCTCTAATGAAGGTGAAATATTTTCAAGTTTTGAAACAATTCGAAAGGCATCTAGAGCCTCTTCATCAGTAGCTGAAGTGTATCTGGCACGCTTAGTATCTTTTAAAAAACAATGTAATGGAGAAATACCAGGATAATCCAGTCCAGCTGATATCGACTCCGTAGGACTAATTTGCCCCTCTTTATTTTGAACTACATATTGAGCAGCTCCATGTAAAATTCCAATTTTTGACCCGTTAGTAAGTGGAGCTGCATGTAGATTGCTATTTTTTGGACCACCAGCTTCAACTCCTACGAAAATAGTATTAGTATCCATGAATTCATTCCAAAAACCCATAGCAGAGCTTCCACCTCCCACACAATTTAATAATTGTAGTTTTTTTGGAATATTTCCGAACTCTTCATTAATTTGCAATACAAGTTCTCTAGAAATCTGTGCTGTGCTCCAGGCGCAAATTTTTATAAATATATTAGGCCCTACTGTTGAACCTACACACATATGAGTAGTGTCACAATTAGAAACCCAATATCTCATACATTCACTAACTGCATCTACTAAAGTTTGACTACCACTCGTTACCGGAACTATATCAGCATCATTTTTTTTCATAGCCTCTACATTAGGTCTTTGTCTTTTTATATCTTTAGCTCCCATAAAAATTTTACATTTTAGTCCAAATTTTTTAGCAGCCATTGAAAGCATTTTGCCTGCGTATCCTGCTCCAGTATCTCCCACGATATATTTTTTTCCTGCTTTTTTTGCAATTAAACAATGAACTGTGGCATTATAAATTTTGTGAGCACCTCCATTTGCCTCAGAAACAACTTTCGCGTAGATTTGGGCTCCACCTAAATGTCTTGTTAAATTTTCTAATTTAATAAAAGGAGTTGGTGTACCAATATAATTCTCAAAATAATAATCTCGTTCCTTTAGAAATTTTTTATCACTTCTAAGTTTGTTAAATAATTTAGTTAAGTCATCAATTGGTTTTTTTAGTGTTTCTGGAATGAAATTCCCACCAAATTTACCTCCATACATGTAATTTTTATCATGTTGATCTATTACAGGAATACCCTTTTTAATTTTCATTACTAATTCTTTTATAATGATTTAATCAACTTTTGAATATTTTTTTTAATATTTCCTTTTGTAATGCTTCTGCCAATTACTATAGCAGTAGCTCCATTCCTAAAGGCATTTTTCGGGGTGATTACTCTTTTTTGATCACCCACACCATCACCTTTAAGACGGATACCAGGTGTAATTATATCCATTTTTCTGCAAATTTTTTTTAGAAACTTAGCTTCATGGCCTGAACAAACAATTCCATCTAATCCTACAGATTTTGCTAAAGCTGCTTGCTTTTTTACAATATCTTTAATTGATCGAGTATGACCAATCTTTTTAATCGAAGAGCTTGAGAAGCTTGTTAATACTGTAACACCAAGTATTTTTAATCTTTTGCTAATTTTTCTTGCTGATTTTTTAATTTCTTTGAGACATTCATATCCACTACTAATATGAACAGTAATATACGCAATATTTTTAAGATCTTTTAAAGATTTAATCGCCGCTGAGCTGGTGGATGGAATATCTGAAATTTTATAATCTAAAAAAATATTTTTGTTTCTTATTTTAGAAACATAGTTACGGCCATATTTTGTGTATAAAAATTCTAAACCAAACTTATATCCTATATCCAGTTGAGAAGTTTTTGATTGAGAAATAATATTTTTTACTTCATTTATATTTACAGTGTCACACGCAATGAATATTTTAGGTTTTTTCATTTATTTATAAATTCTTTAAATTTTTTACTAGCTCTAAATCTTACTTTATTCTTTTTTGGGACATAAATCAGCTCTCCAGTTTTTGGATTTCTGGCTGAATACTTTTCTTTAATCTTTCTGTTAAAAAAGGTTCCAAAACCTCTCAATTCAACTGTTTTCTTTTCTTTTAAAGCCGTTCCAATGCTTTCAAAGAAAATATCCACGATCTTTTCTATTTGTAATCTATTTAATTTAGGATGTTTTGCTTTTAATTGATAAATGATCTCAGGTCTCGACAATTATTTTTCTTCTTTTTTCTTTTTTTTGCTTCCTATTGCTTTTTCAAATATTCCCCTAAGAGTCGCTCCACTTTTTGTAGCGTTTTCACCAAATTTACTTATAAGTGACTTTTCTTCATCCAGCTGAGCAGCCTTAACGGATAATTTAACTTTTCTGGTTTTTAGGTCTAGCTCTGTAATCTTAGCATCAAGAGCGTTTCCTGGTGAAAATACCTCAGGTCTAGCATCAGCTGATGCTTTTGCTAAGTCTGCTTTTCGGATTGTAACTATCAATTTTTTCTCTCTATCGATTGCTACTTTTACACCTGTTTTTGAAACTTCGTGAATTCTTGTAGTTATGATATCTCCAATTTTTTTGTTATTATTTTTAAAGAAGTCTAAAGGATCTTTTTCTAACGCTCTTTTGGAGAAACGGATTTTATCATCTTTTATTTCAATTATTTTAACATTAATCACATCGTTTTTTTTAAATTTTTTAAGTTCTTCTAAATTTTCCTCATAAGATAACTCTTTGTAATGCAACATACCTGTTAAACCTGACTCTGAAAGTTCTCCGAAAATTGCTTTTTCAGTAATATTATTAATTTTTATTTTTACTTCTTTACCAACGCTATCTTTAATCTTATCCCAAGGATTATTTAGTGTTGCTTTGTAGGATAGTGAAATCCTTTTAGATTCTTTATCAATATTTACAATTTTAAACTTTATATTTTGCGAAACCGAGAGAACTTTGCTTGGTTTAATATTTCTGTTCAACCAATCTAATTCTGAGTTATGAATTAAACCTTCAATTCCGTCTTCGATTCTCACAAAACAACCGTAGTCCATTATTTTTGTTACTGTTCCTTCATAAATATTTCCAACTTTGTATTTTTTTTCTATGTTTGAGTAAGGATCTTCCGTCAAAGCTTTAATGGAAGCAGAAACCCTGTTAGTTTTTGGATCTATTTTTGTGATTTTAACTTTTAACTTTTGTCCAATCGAAACTAAATCTGAAGGTTTTTTTACTCTTCCATGACTCAAATCACTTACATGTAAAAGCGCATCAACACCGTTTATGTCTAAAAAAATTCCCCACTCCACGCACGATTTAACAGTTGACTCTACCACGTCACCCTCGTTAATATTTTTTAGTGCTTCTGCTACTTCAGCGTTCTTACTTTTTTCTAATACCGCTCTTCTAGACACACAAACGTTTCCTCTATTTTTATCAATACGAGTGGCAATCACTTTTACTGGCGTGTTCATTAAATGATCAATTTTCTTTAATGGCCTCACATCGATTTGTGAAGACGGCATAAAACAAGGCAAACCTTCTACAGTAGTAATAAAACCTCCTTTTACCTTTCCGGTAATATATCCAGTTAATTCCTCCTGTGACTCAAAAACTTTTTCCATTTTTTTCCACGCTTTCATTTTTCTTGCCTTATCTCGTGAAATAACTATTTCTCCTTTAAAACTTTCAATACGCTCTAAATAGACATCTATTGTAGAGCCCACTTTTAATTTGGATAATTCATCATCATTTTTAAACTCCTCAACAGGAATCATGCCTTCCATTTTTGCTTTGCAGTCTACAACTATAAAGTTCTTTGTGATTTCGGTCACATTTGCTTTAATTATTTCGTTTTCTTTGAGCTTTCTATCTTTAAAATCTTCTTCTAGAAGATTTTGGAATTCTTTATGAAGTGGATTTGTTTTTTTTAATTCTTGTTCAGTGGACATATTTTATTTTAAACTTTTTTCTACGTATTTTGTCATTTTAATTAGCATTGCTTGTTTATTTAATTTTCCGGTGTCGATTTCTATCGCATCTCTAACTTTGAGTAAAGGACTGAATTTTCTGTTTATGTCGTGATTATTTCTTATTCTTAGGGCCTTTTTAACATCTATAAATTTAGTTTTTCTATTTCGTTTTTTTAACTCCTTATATCTTCTTTTTGCAGCAATATTTAGATTACATTTAAAATAAAATTTTACATCAGCATTTGGAAGAATTTTAGTTGATATATCCCTACCTTCTATACAGCAACTTTTATTTTTTTTTGCAAAATTTATTTGAAATTTTTTTAAAATATTTCTAATTTTGTTATTTTTTGCAATGATTGCACTATTACTTGAAATTTTTGGAGTATGTAAATTAATTTTATTAATTTTTTTTAGATTAAGATTTTTAAATTTCTTTTTTAAAAAAACAATTTTATTTTTTGAATTATATTTAATTAATAAATAACTTGCGTATCTATACAATAAACCAGATGATAAAAATTTTAATCCATATTTTTTTGAAATCATTTTCGCTCCAGTAGATTTACCGGTTGCCGCACCCCCATCACAGGAAATTTTTAATAATCTATTTTTTGATCTCAAACTTACCTCCTAAAGATTTTAAGATTTTAAGAAAAGAAGGAGCCGAAGTAAAAACCGTTTCAAAATTTTTTATTTCAGCCTTTATACCTGTCACTAGAGATAAAATTGTTGCAGACATGCATATTCGATGATCCCCTAAATTAGGTACAATTATTTTCTTATTTTTAGTTATGATAAATTTTTTTCCATAAACTTTAACACTATCTTTGTTCACAGAACTTTTGATACCAATTTGTTTTAATATTTTTTGCATTTCTTTTATTCGATTACTTTCTTTATTAGCCAGGTCTCCAATTCCTTTAAAAGTAGATACTCCTTCAGTTAAAGCAGCTATTGCGAACAGAATAGGGTACTCATCAGTTGATTTAACATAGTACTCTTTTGAAGCTTTCATTGGCTTTATTTTACTAGAGGAAATAATTATATCTCCAAAAATTTCATTGTTATTCTTTTTAACGTTATAAAATTTTATTTTAGCACCATGTTTTTTTAATAATGAGTAAAAACCGATCCTTGTTGGATTCAAACCAACGTTATTAATTTTTAAAAAACTTTCTCCTTTTATCAATATAGTCAAAGCTGTAAAAAAGGATGCGGATGATGGATCTCCAGGAATATTTAATTTAAAGGGACTTAAATTTCTTTTACCGTATATTTTAATTATCTTATTTTTTTTCTTTTCAATTTTTATAACCTTTTTACTTTGCCTTATTATATTTTCAGTATGATCTCTGCTTATTTTTTGTTCTATAATTTTAGTAATCCCAAAAGAATTCAATCCTGCTAACATTACAGCACTTTTTAGCTGAGCTGATACCCCGGCTCTATATTCTATACCAATTGGCATTTCAGTAGAAATAAGTTTTAGCGGAAAATTAAATCTATTTTTAGGAAAAAATTCAGCCCCGAACTCTGACATTAGTTCAATTAATTTTTTCATACTTCTTTTATTCAAAGACTTATCCCCCTGAATCAAGACTTCTATATCTGGGGTTGTAGATAAGATTCCAATTAATAATCTAGCTAAAGTACCTGAATTGCCAAAGTATAAATTAAGACCCTTCTTAGCAAATAATGAGCCAATGCCTTTTCCATAAATTGTATAGGATTTTGATTTATCTCTTTTTATCTTTACACCTAGTTTTTTTAGAGAGGAGATTGCTGAGAAAACGTCATGAGATTCTAACACATTTGAAACTTTTGAAACCCCTTGACTAATCGAACCGATTAAAAAACTTCGAATAGAAAGAGATTTATCGGAGTCCACCGCAATTGATTTTTTATAAGGATTTATTGAGCTATTAATTTCTAAAGAAAAACTTTCTGTGCGCATTTATTTATGAAAATTGAGATCCAAAATAATGCTCTATAGCCTTTGACGATTTTAACAGCTCTCTAGAAGTGCCCTCTGCTATCACTGTATGTTCTCCTAGGACATAACTTCTATCTGTTATATCAAATAAATTTTTAACATTATGGTCTGTTACAAGAATAGCAGTACCGCTAGATTGAATTTTCAAAATGTATTTTTGAATATCTTGAATTACCAAAGGATCTAACGCAGCTAGAGGCTCATCAAGTAAAACTATTTTAGGTTTGTTGATCATAATTCTAGCCATCATTAATCTCCGAATTTCTCCCCCAGATAAAACAGATGCATTTAAACTCCTAAGATGTTGTAAATTAAATTCATCAAGTAACTTTTCTGTAATTGCTTTTTGTTTTTCTAAACCTTTAATACTAATTTGAGCTATACCCAGAATGTTATCATAGACGCTCATATCAAATACACTTCTTTGTTGTGGTAGATAACCTAACCCTTCTTGTGACCTTAAGTGAATAGGAATTTGTTCTATTGATTTATTATTTAGATAAATTTTACCACCTTCGGGGTTTTGCTCACCTATACACATAGAGAATAAAGTTGTTTTACCACAACCATTAGGGCCCAGCACTCCAACACATTCTCCAGGATAAACTTTAAGAGAAAGCTTTTTTAAAATTGGTCTACCATCAAAAGATTTACTTATATCTTTCACTTCAAATATTGGTCTATCTTTTTTAAATTTTAATATTCTAAAACCTTTTTTCATCTAGTTTTACATTAGCATTTATTTTACCTTTATTAAAAGAGGTAATGTCTAGTTTCTGTTTTTTTATATCAAATAATAATTTATCTGCAATAAGGCTGCCCCTCATATCATTAATTCTCACATTATTATAAATACTTAGATAACTTTCAGTGTTTGAATATTCAGCCTTTTCTGCAAAAAGCTCACTCTCTTCGTACTTTGCTCTAACATTATTCTCAAATTTCATATCTAAAGTTTTATTGTTGTAAATTCCATTTTCTGACCAAACATATAGAGTTGTGTCATCTTTAAAATAAAATATCGCTTCAACAACTTTCATATAGATCACCTCTGGTTTTGTGTCATCAACATAAGCTTCAGCGGATTTTAGTTGATACCTATTTCCAGATAAATCAAGCCCAGCATAAGAGATATTATAAAACATATTTTCGTTATCCTCTTCATCCTCAAAGGTTTGTTTTTCAATCTTTTCTTTAGTTGTCTCTGAAATTAGTTTTTGCTTAATTGTATCTTCTTTTGAATAATAGGTAAGATAAAGCATCAAAACACCTAAAGTTAATAGAGTTAATTGAATAATTTTTAATTTTTTTTTTTCTGTCAATCATTTAAGACCGTGTTTTAAAAGAAAATGAATATGGATTATTCCTTTAAGTTTAAAATTATTTTTTCTTTTAAAATCTTTATCGGATGTAACTAACAAACTTGTAATCTTTTTTTCATTCATTATTCCTAAAGCTCTCGCGGCAGGCATATTTTCATTTACTATTAATGGTTTTTTGGTCATAAATTTTTGTAAAGTACTTTTCTTAGATATAAATTTCATCTCTCTCCTTAAGTCACCATCAGTAATTATGCCAAAAACTTTATTACTTTTAAGAACTACAACAATACCTAAATCTTTTTTATTAATAACTTTTAAAGCCTCTCTTAAATTTTTCTTGTAATCAATTATCGGTAATTTAGAACCGGTGACCATAATATCTTTTGCTAAAAGAAGAGAGCCACCAATATTTCCTCCAGGATGAAAAATTTTAAATTTTTCTTTAGAAAAATTTTTTTTAGACATCACTGTTGTTGCAAGACAATCTCCAAACAATAGTGTAATCGATGTACTTGAAGTTGGTACCATTCCAGTAACATCAGCTTCTTTTACTTTCGGCAAAAGAATTTTTATATTACTCGCTTTCATTAGTAAGCTATCTAATTTAGAAGCAACACCTATAATATTAATTCTAAAACGATTTGCGTACCTTAGCATTTTTGAAAGCTCTGAAGTATTTCCTGAATAAGAAAAAACAATTAATAAATCTTTTTTTTCAATTTGACCCATGTCTCCATGTAAAGCTTGCGCCGGATCACAAAAGAAACTGGGTATTCCTACACTAGAAAAAGTTGCTGAAATTTTTCTTGCTATAAGGCCTGATTTTCCTATTCCGGCGAAAATTACTTTTCCTTTGCAATTATGAATTAAATCAACAGCTTTGACAAAAGAACTGTTAAAAACTTTATTTATCTTTTTTAGTTCACCGACTTGAATTTTTGCTGATCTTCTAGCTTCACTTATATATTTGTTTTTATTCATTAATGTTCAAAAATATCAAATTTAAATCCACTTTGATCTAACTCAATTCTTGTGTTGAGAAAAGCTATACAATTTTGGAATAATTCCATTCTATTCTCTCTTATTAACATTTTTTCTAACTCCGATTTGATCTTATGTAAATAAATTACATCGTTAGAAGCATACTCGAGTTGTTTTTGAGACAAGTCGTTGATGTCTTTATTCCAATCACTACTTCCTTGTCTCTTGTCCAATGATTTATTACAAAACTCTTGAGTGAGGTTTTTTAATCCATGAGCATCAGTATAAGTTCTAACAATTTTTGATGCTATTTTTGTATCGAAAATATTTTTCATTTTACATTTTAAAAAATATTCCAGCGCACTTTTATCAAATCTTAAAAAGTGACCAATTTTTAAAATTTTATCGTTTTCTAATACTGAAACTAAATTAGGAGCTTTGTAGGTTTTTTTGTTGGGTTGAATAATATAAACATTCTCTTTTTCATCGCAAATTTGAATTAGGCTTAATTTGTCTCTTTCAGGAATTTGCAATCCCGTTGCTTCGGTGTCAATTGCAATACTATTCTTAAATGAGTTTGCTATCTCTGAAGTTATGTCCTCTTTAATCTTAATTATTTTCATATATAGTTTCTAAATATCATGAAAAATCAAATTTGCACAATTTTAGGTGGTGGTG
>MDTB01032269.1_pt1 | contig 36314 bp, 29 predicted proteins | sample 811161 | NCBI WGS metagenome assembly MDTB01 (sample SAMN05326650, study PRJNA326480) | marine metagenome | isolation source: seawater | place: Mediterranean Sea | collected 2009 | reverse complement strand
TTAGCCTGTTATTTGGATAAAGTGATAGATGCCAAGAAGCACAATCAGGTTGAACATTTCGAAATTCAAGAAGAGGGAATCGTGCTAAATCCGGGGAAAACCTACCTTGGTTCTACTGAGGAATACACTGAAACCCGCCAATTTGTTCCTTTTCTGGAAGGGAAATCAAGTGTTGGCCGTTTAGGCATAGATATTCATGCAACAGCTGGTAAAGGAGATGTAGGTTTTTGCAACCACTGGACACTTGAGATTTCGGTTTCTCAACCGGTTCGGGTATACGCGGGTATGCCGATTGGGCAATTGATTTACTTCACCGTGGACGGTCAGGTAGAAGTAGATTACGCGACCAAGGCATCCGCTAAATATAATCAGCGAACACCCAAGCCCGTGGAATCCATGATGTGGAAAAATTCTTTCTAAGTGAAAGAGGAGCCCTTACATCGTGAAATTTTAGAGGAACATGCCAGGAACCCAAGGTTTGAGAGTGAATTAGATGATCATACGCATCAGGCAGTTTTTCAAAGTTTAAAAACGGGAAATACTTGCGGGATAAGACTCAAGGTAAAAAAAGATGTGATCATAGCTATGGGGCTTGAGATTCAAGGGTCGGCTCTAGCTAATGCCAGTGCGTCCTTACTTTACTGCGAGATATTGAGGCAGACAACTACTCAAGTGAAAGAGTTGATTCTTTGTTTAAGTCAATTACTTGAGCTAGGCGAACCAGCAGATTTACGGGGTGAGTTGTGTGTATATCAGTCGATTGCCAGATTCCCGGAGAGGCATGATTGTGCGCTACTTGCATGGCGAGCATTAGCAAAGGCACTTCCGGGTTAGTAAGACTTTCTACCGTACCCTCCACCATAACCACCCGATCCGTAATGGTTCCAGCCTGATGAACTTGGCCGACCTCTTCCAAAGGATGAGTGGGCATTCAATACTTCATAGCAACCGTCAGGAATCTCTTTAAGAAAGCGACTTTGCATTAAACGCACCGGCGTGCCTTTCTGCGAGGAAAGCATGGGGTAAATCATATGCAGTGATTTTTCGGCACGAGTGCTCGCCACATAAAAAAGTCTTCGCTCTTCCTCAAGATCTCCTTCGCCTTCAATTGCCCGCCTGCCCGGAAATAGTCCATCAGCCAATCCAATTATAAAAACATGGGGATATTCCAGACCTTTAGATTGATGAATCGTAGATAGACGGAGACATTTCTCTCCTTGTCTGACTACTCGGTCACCAGATTCTGAACTTAACAAAACTAGCTGCGATAGCATTTCTGCTAGGTTTTCGTGCTTGGTTGCAAAATCGACAAGGCTTTCAAGGTCTTCTTCTCTTCTCGGCCAATTTTCGTAAGTTCTGCGTAAATAATCTTGATACCAACCACAAATGGCTCCTTCGACAACTTGAGCAGGAGTAGCACTTGCGGCCAAAGTATTTACATTCTGAAGCGTTTCAGCCATTGATAGCCAATCCTCCTTGGCATCGGCGGGAACCTTCGATACTACACTGGCATCCATCATCGCATTGAAAATATTGTTTTCTTGTGACTGACATTTTGCTTCTGCCAGTTTTAAAAGCTTAGCCGCGGTTTTCTCGCCAATTTTAGGCAATAAGCAAATAAAGCGATAAAACGCAGTACGATCTTTGGGGTTGATTACAAATCTGAGTTGGGAAACCAAGTCTTTAACATGTGCTTGTTCAAAGAATCTCAGTCCACTGGTTATGACAAATGGTATTCCTCGACGAGAGAGTTCAATTTGAAGCTCCATTGCATGAAAGTGGGCCCGATAGAGAATGGCCATCTGATCATAGTCGATACCGTTATTGTAGAGTTCATCAACTTTGGATAGAACAAAGTCTGCTTGTTGGTAGGTATCCATTGTGGGTACGAGAACGGGCAAGTCCTGATGCGGTCGAGATGGTTTGAGTTCCTTTGAATAACTGGTCTCAATTGCCCGGCTTTCCAGAATGCCGTTAGCCAATTTGAGAATTTCCGGTGAACTGCGATAATTAGTTTCGATTTTGAAAATTTTGGTACCTGGGTGCCGATCAGGAAAACTCATAATTTGATCGAGATCAGCACCCCGCCAAGTGTAGATGCATTGGGCGTCGTCACCAACAGCCATTACTTGGTGGTTGGATGCGATCTTATCGACAATGCGAGCCTGAAGAGAATTAACATCTTGATATTCGTCGACCAAGACATGGGAAAATCTTTGCTGATAATAGTTGGCGGCTTCCGGGTTGTTTTCGAGAACTTGAAGCCAGTACACCAATAAATCATCATAATCAGCAAGGCCTCTTTCAAGCTTGGTCTGAAGATAAGCTTTGGCAAACGAATCAATTTTTGCACAAAGTTCAGTATTACTTGGATAGCGTCCTTTGGCGACTTCTTCAAAGGAAGTATCAATATTTCTGGCAAAGCTTATCAATCCCTTAATAGGCTTAGCTTTTGGATTCTCTTTTGATTTAAAGAAATCAGGATCCATGTCACGAATAATTTCATTAAGCAGGGAATCCGAATCTCCGTCATCCAAGATGGTGAAACTCCGTGGCAGACCAATGCTGTCGCCATAGAGTCTTAGTACTTGCCCACCCACATGATGAAAGGTTCCACCAAGGAATCGATGTGCTCCCACGCCAGTTAATTCTTCGACACGTTCGAGCATTTGCTTGGAAGCTTTATTTGTGAAAGTGAGTAAAAGAATTGCTTCAGGGCTGACGCCATTTTGTAAAAGATAAGCAACCCGGTAGGTGAGGGTTCTAGTTTTACCTGACCCTGCTCCCGCAAGAACCAAGGCAGGTCCATCCTCTGCTGTTACTGCAGCAAGTTGGTCGGCATTAAGCTCGTTTACGAAATTAATATTCGACTGTGTGCCACCAGAAATAGTTGGTGGCGGACCGAACACATCATCTTCATCCTCATCTTCATAATCGTACACAGTACAAGACTTCGCTCAAATGATCTTTTCGATCAAGCGTATTCAATTAACATTTTAAAGATGAGGGGCAAGATGATCTCGGTGGATTACCTCTGCCCTTGATCTACCAGGAAACTTTTGGAGAATTTCCTGATTATTCATTCCCTTTATGGAAAGCAGTTCTTCCGCATCGAACCGAGATACTCCACGGGCAATGGTAGTCCCCTGATGGTCGATTATGGATACAATTGCTGCTTTACAGAATGTACCATCTACTGATGTGATCCCACTGGCTAGAAGGCTACTTCCTTTTTCTAGGATAGCAAAGGATGCACCTTGATCAATATGGATAATTCCTTGGGGTTGTGGGAAAAACGCCAACCATTTTTTTCTTTGATTCAAATCCAATCCAGATGGCGGAAAAAAAGTGCCTTCTGCTTTACTAGCGAGAATGCTAGCCAAATCAGGCTGATTCTCGCCACTCCCAATAAACACTGCGCACCCAGATTTTGTGGCAATTTTGGCAGCTTCAATTTTGGTAATCATCCCACCCACAGCAGTTACACTGGTCGTCCCTTTTGCCATTTCTTCAATCGCAGGTGAAATCTCAGCGACGAATGGGATGAGTTCTCCAGCTTGTGGATGGGTCATTAATCCTTTAGCTGTTGATAAAATAATCAACATTTGTGCAGTTGTAAGAGAACAGAGAAGTGCAGAAAGTACATCATTATCCCCAAATTTAATTTCTTCATCACTGACTGAGTCGTTTTCATTCACAACAGGGATAATCTTACGTTTTGTAAGGCTGGTTAATGTTTCTTTTACCTTTTGGGCACGAAGGTGGTCGGCAAAATCTTGTCTAGTGAGAAGTACTTGGCCAGGCATCAAGTTTACTTTTCCAAGGGCAACAGTCCATGCATTCATTAAGCAACATTGTCCGATTGCAGCGCATGCACGTAAATCAGCTAAATCCGTCGGCCTTTCCTTCATACCCATTTTGCCCATTCCTAATCCGACTGCTCCTGAACTTACAATGATCGTTTTTACATTTTCTTCATCAGATAAATTTTTGATCCCTGCAGCTATGGCGTTTAGCCTGTCTTGATGAATTTGCCCTGATCCCGCGGAAAGAATACCAGTGCCTAATTTGATTACAATCGTTCGCGGGTTCATAAAAATTTATTTTGAAGCTCTGTTGGAGCTATCAATAAATCGCAGGCAAATCAAATTTGCCTAAGATCTTTTTCCTTATTGGTGAGGGCTTGGTTAATTTTTGCAACCGCATCATCAGTTTCTTTTTGGACATCTTTTTCACCTCGCTTGAAATCATCTTCCGGTAATCCATCTTTTTGGGCAGCCTTGAGAGCATCCATCGCATCTTTTCGGGATGCTCTGATGCCGATTTTTCCTTGTTCTGCGTAACCTTGAGCCATTTTGCACAACTCCTCCCGCCTTTCGCCGCTAAGCTCAGGTATCGGTAGTCTGATGAGATCACCCGTTACCACAGGCATAATACCAAGCTTGGCTTCAATTAATGCTTTTTCAATCGGGGCGGTCGTTGACTTATCCCAAGGTTGGATTTGCACGGTACGTGCATCCGGGATGGTTATGGCAGCAACATCACGAAGTTTCATATTTGAGCCATAAACATCAACTGTGATACTTTCCACCATGGATGTATTGGCTTTGCCAGTATGAAGGGAGTTGAATTCATTGGAGACATGCTCAACTGACTTCTGCATGTTTTGTTTCACCGTATTGAGTATTTCTTCAGTTTCCATAATCGTGAATTTATCTTTTTGGGTTCATTTAAATTTGCAGATGGGTAATACGCTCAGGAAACGATGGTTCCAATTGTTTCCCCGCAAACTGCCTGACGGATGGAGTTCTTCTGCTGGAGGTCAAAAACGAGAATAGGCATACCATTGTCCATGCAAAGTGAAAAGGCAGTCGAGTCCATCACGGAAAGCCTTTTTTCTAAACATTCCATGTAAGTTAAAGATTCAAATTTCTCGGCACCTTCAAACTTATGCGGATCCTTGTCATAAATACCATCAACTTTGGTGGCTTTTAAAATGACTTCCGCAGAAATTTCGCTAGCCCTGAGAGCAGCGGTGGTATCCGTTGAAAAATAAGGGTTACCTGTTCCGGATACAAAAATTACAATACGACCTCTTTCGAGGTGCCTAATTGCACGCCTTTGAATGTAGGGCTCCGCAAGTTTATCCATAGGTATCGCACTTTGGACTCGAACCACCGCCCCTATTTTTTCTAGACGATCCATCAGGGCAAGACCATTGATGACTGTTGCTAACATTCCCATAGAATCACCAGTGGTTCGGTCTATTCCTTTATCGCTTCCCTGCAACCCTCGAAAAATATTTCCGCCTCCGACCACAAGGCCTATCTCTACCCCTAAATCAGCCACGGCTTTGATTTCTTCACAGATGTTTTCAAGGGACTTGGCGTGAATAGGTTCACCTTCTTCACGGCTACCGAGTATTTCCCCACTGATTTTTAGAATAATTCGTTTATATTTGGTTTGGTTCATTAGAGTGCGTTCGTTTACCCAAGACACTTGACTTTATCAGTCTCAGTTTCATAATCAATAGTAGTAGCCTGGTGGTGTAATGGTAGCACAGGAGTTTTTGGTACTCTCAGTCGGGGTTCGAGTCCCTGCCGGGCTGCCACTCTTATTATAGGAGTGGTCTGAATGAAGAAAATCAGTTTTCAGATGGTAAATCAAAAGGATTAAAGCCGTCTGCAGGAGGAGATGTTGGCGGTGGTGTGTTAAAAATATTTTCTAAAGGAACAGAAGTTTCATTGGATTCTGAATTAACTGAGTCGAAAGGATTACTGTTGCCCGCTTCCTGGTTATTTTTTTTCGGGCTTATGTCTGGAGGGGCAGGTGGGAGAGGATCGCTTTCAAAAGGGTTGAATGTAGGAGCAGGGGGAGGAGGTGGTGGTGGAATATCTAGGTCTGGGGAAGATTTTTCAACCTGGGAGTTCGGCCCACTTTCGGGTTCGTTTTCGAACGGATTGAAAGTAGGTGCTGGAGGGGGTGGGGAGATAGAGCTAGCAGGGTCAGCAGGTGCCGGGGATTTATTTTCGAACGGATCAAACTCAGGTGGAGGAGGTGGCGGTAAATCTGTGGGAGGGTCAATAACCGCGGGTGAATCACCCGCCGAATTACCGCCATCAGTTTTTCCCTGAATTGCAAACGGATCAAATGTAGGAGCGGGTACAGGAGGCGGGGGAGGTGGTGGAGTAACTGGTTCTGGTTTTCCTGGTTTAGTTAGTTCAGACGAAGGGGTGGGATCAGTTGAAATGTTGAAGGGATCAAAAGTGGGGGGAAGGGGAGGAGATATGTTGTCACCGGATAGATTTCCCACTGGATCAACAGTTGGTTCTGGTACAGAAGGAATGGCAGCCTCAGGAGTAAGCTTTGCCTCATCCGTACCAGAAGCTTCTTTTTCTGAGGCAGGAATTTCTGACGCAACCGTTTCGACGGTAGCTGGAACGGATGGGGTTACTTTTTCTATTTCAGTTGCAGGTTCTGAAATCTTGGGAGGATCAACTTGTTCAATTGGTTTCAAGGATTTTCCACTGAGCAAATCCTGTACGGGCTGACCATCGATGAACTGAAGTTCAGAAATTTTTCGTCCAGATTCACTCCACTCCGTACAAACGCCATGTTCTAAGTTGTTACGAAAGTTGTAATCAAATTGTTGCTGTCCATTAGGAAACCAACCTTTAGAATTCCCTTCCATTTTATCGTCCACAAACTGGGCCGTTAGGCGTTTTTTCCCATTATCGTACCAAATGGTCCGGAGACCATGTTGCTTGTCTTTTTGATAAAAGAGGCCGAGTTTTTGTTGCCCAGTACGATACCATTCTGAGGAAGGTCCTTCTCGAAGACCGTGCCGGTAAATAGTTAAGGATTTTTTTGTGCCGTCTTCATACCATTCTGTGGCATCGCCGTGAGGTTTTCCATCCCTCATCTCTACTTCCATAATTTTAGTACCGTTGGGGTGATATTCGGATTTTGAACCATTGAGCTTTCCATCCGAATAGGATTCTTCCGCAAGCAATTCGCCGGTAATTCTGAATTCTTTTGAAATTCCATTACGTTCGCCTTTCTCATAGGAAATAACACGACGCTTTCTGCCATTGTAAAAATATTCCGTGGTGACACCGTGGCGAAGGCCTCTCTTCCATGAAGAAACTGACTTTGTCGGACTCTGTTCAAAAGTTTCAATTGCATTGCCGGAAAATAAGGAATCTCGATCGGTTGCGTTTCCTTCATCCATCGTTTTCCGGACAAGCCCTTCCTGATCCATATCTAACCAGTGAAGCATCACCGTTTCATCGTCGGATGAACGAAGCGAAGGGACAGATTGAATGCAGGATGAAAAGGAAAATACTACAAACACACAAATCAAAGGAATAAGCGACTTTTTCATGCATGAAAGGATGACTTTACCTCGGATTTCTGGCAAGAGGTTTTTCTTTCAATTAAATTAGTCGGTTCTATGGGAGTAAGAACTGTGCAATTTGATAACCAGGACATGAGATTTAGCCTCTTCAGTTCTCCCAAGTTTCATACGATGAGTAATTCCCAAAATTTTAAAAATTTTCAGAATTATAAAAAAAATCTTCGAGATCTCGTCTTTCTTTCTTTGATGGTCGACCTTTCGCTCCTCTTTTCCCCAATGGTTTACTGATGATATTTTTCTTAAGAGCACGGGCTTTTTCATACTCTGCCTGCGGAGTTATATCTTCGAGATAATCATCAACTATTTTAGCAGATATACGCTTTTCTAGAATCCCCAGTACTTTAAACTCCCTTTTCATCGGGCCGCTTTTTGCAGTAACCAAATCGCCAATCTTAAGTTCCCGGGAAGGTTTCGCGGCAACCCCATTGAGGTGCACCCAGTTTCTTTTACATGCGTCAGTCGCGAGGGTGCGGGTCTTGTAAATCCGAACAGACCATAACCAGCGGTCAATTCTCACTTTCTGAGGTTGCAAAGCTAAGACTTCTTATTGGGGGTTAAGCGGATTTCCATAGATAAAGAGTTACCATTCTTCAGGTTTATAAGAAACTTCTTCTGTTGATTATCGGGCAGGGAGACATTTTTGATAGAGGAAGGATCGATTCCAGACCTTTGAAAAATAAAAGGAAGGTAATTTAAAATCTCAGGTGGGTAGTCTGAAAAATCAGGAATGAGGTAATCTCGCTTAGATAAGGCGAGCCCTATCATAATGAATTTGAATCTTTCCTCATTGGAGAGTTCAAGTCCATAGGCAATCTTGTCCAAAGTTTTACTGCCGGCAATACGGATGCCGTTTTCTATGTCATTGACAATTGATGTGGCCACGCCGCTTGTTCCAGCTAACTGTGGTTGCGTGAGGTTTGCTTTTTTACGATATTGTTTAAGGAGTTTCCCAATCTTGTTTTTAGTGTTTTTCACACAACCATTTGTGATGGTTGATTTAAGAAATGCAAGAAAATCAGATCACTTTTCCGATTGAACTATATTTAACCGGAAAAGCCCCCCTTTTTCAAGGCTCTGATTAGAGTCTTGCAATGGAACCAGTTTAATAATCGCGGACTGGTTGCCGTTGAGTAATCGGACGGATTCTGCTGGATCTACTAGTGAAAGTGATTGGTTGTTATCTATAATCTCTTGCTGGCTTATGCTTTCTGACGGGTCAAACCAATTGAGAGATTGCTTAATTTCGTCTTGGTATTTCCACGCAAATACTCCTAGAGCACAGATTACCACCAATGTGAGAAGAAGTAAAAATGTTGAGAGCCTATCAGCTTTTGGTTTCGGAGGCCGTTTCCCGTCTAAGCTCTCATCCCATTCATTCCATGCCCTGATTGCCTTGCTCTTTTCAATAAAAGTACCAAAGAGAATAGCAAATTCATAAAGAATATAAAGTGGGATTGTTAGAATGCACAGACTTACTGGATCACCCCCAGGTGTTATTAAAGCGGCCGAAACCATCAAAATAACCAAAACAAGTCTGCGACTCTCACGAAGCTTTTTGACCGAGAGGATCCCGATTCTTATTAAGAGTATGAGTACGAGGGGAAACTGAAAAGCGATTCCAACGGCAAATGTCATCCAGATGACTGTGCTGTAATAATTACCAGCTTCAGGCCGATAGACATCCAGTCCTAAAACATTGAAAGAAAATTCAATCGTAAAAGCAAGCGACAGGGGAAGGATAAAAAAGTAGGTCATCGATGCACCCGCGAGAAATAGAAAAGTGGCCGCTATGCAACCCGGGAAAAAGACTTTCTTTTCCTGAGAAGTAAGTCCGGGTACTACAAAACTGCCAATAAAATATAAAATCATGGGTAGTGAAAGACCGATGCCACCTAAAAAACATATCTTCATGGCAATAAATATTGGAGAGTACGACCGAATTACTTGAAGCAGGTTCCGATTACTTCCATTGGCGAAATGGGTGATAATCCGGGTCTGATGATGGGGATCTGTTATTCCCCATGCTGTAAGATTTTTTTCTTTGGCTTTTCTTAGTTCTCCTAATCCAACCTCGAGTTTCTCAAGAGGTTTAGTGTATTGCTCGAGTCCTATTGATTGTAGATCGATGCTAATTTCCCCAAAATCTTCGACCGCTTTGATAAGAGGCATTTGCAGGAGTTTGACCGAGTCCTGCATGAAAATCGCTACACCGATACATCCAACAAGAAAAGCAACGACAGACTTTAAAATTACCCAACGTAGCTCTTCCAGGTGTTCCAGGAAATGCATTTCATTCGGATTTGCCTTAGGGTTAGTAGACTTTTTTTTAAGGATACCGCTAATGCCTTCCTCGCGAAATCGGTCACCGAAACTTTCGGGTCTATGATCTTTGGATGATGACATCGTTTGCGTTGGTTTTAGTGCGTAAAGTTAAGTTTGGGAGTATAATTAAGAATTAATTATCCGGTATGGTCGATTCTGAAATCTTCCATTTTAAAACATCAGAAAGAGAAAATTCCAAAGTCATCCGTTGACAAAACGCTATAAAAATAAGAAAAAGTCTCTTCTTTTTAAAGCAGGTAACTAAAATGTTTATTACCTTTCTTTATGACTAAAAGCTAACCTAAACCTCATATGGCACAGAAAAAAAAGGCGAAAGCATCTAATAAAAAAGCAAAAGCCAAGGCTGCCCCTAAACGGGCAGCATCCACCGCTTCCAAAAAAGAAGTCAAATATGTTTATGACTTCGGCAAGAAAACTGACGGAGACGCTAAGCAGCGCGAACTTTTAGGAGGTAAGGGAGCTAACCTTGCAGAAATGGCTAAAATTGGATTACCCGTACCCCCTGGCTTTACCATTTCCACGGATGTATGCACATATTTTTACGAAAATAACAAGAAGTACCCGTCTGTTTTAGAAGATCAAATGAAGTCCTCTGTTGCTTTGATGGAAAAACAACAGGGAAAGAAATTGGGAGATTTAAAGAAACCTCTTCTACTTTCAGTTAGATCAGGTGCTAGAGATTCTATGCCTGGAATGATGGATACAATCCTTAACCTTGGCTTAAATGATGAGACAGTTGAAGCCTTGGCCGTGGCATCTGGAAATGCACGTTTTGCTTGGGACTGTTACCGCAGATTTATTCAGATGTATGGTGATGTAGTCATGGGAGTACAGAAGCTTCCGAGTGAAGATCATGATCCGTTTGAAGCTATTATTGAGGATTTTAAAAAAGAAATTTTTCCTAACGAAAAGGGGGAAGTGGACGACTCTCGCATATCAGTTGAGCAAATGAAAGAGTTGGTTACGCGTTTCAAGAATTTAGTGAAGAAAAGATCAGGAGAAGACTTCCCCACCTGTCCTTGGGAACAATTAGAGGGTTCAGTGGGTGCGGTATTCAGTTCTTGGATGAATGATCGTGCTATTGTGTATCGTCGTAAATATGGTATTCCCGCAGAATGGGGAACCGCTGTCAATGTTCAGGCAATGGTTTTTGGAAACACTGGTAAGAAATCTGGGTCTGGCGTTGGATTTACTCGAGATCCAGCAACCGGAGAGAAAGTGCTTTATGGCGAATTTCTGACGGATGCTCAGGGTGAAGATGTGGTTGCTGGAGTTCGTACCCCTCGTCCCGTTGCTAAGCTTAAACGGGTTCTTCCGAAACCCTTTAAGGAACTTGTTCTCGTGCAGAAAAAGTTGGAAAAGCACTTTAAAGATATGCAGGATTTCGAGTTTACGATCGAAAATGAAAAACTTTACATGTTGCAAACCCGAAACGGTAAGCGAACGGGTCTTGCGGCCGTACGTATTGCAGCCGAGATGGTTAAAGAAAGATTAATCGATTGGAAGACAGCTATCAAAAGAGTGCCAGCTGATCAATTGGATCAAGTTTTAGCACCTGTTTTTGACCAAGCAGCTCAAAAAGCAGCTAAAACTTTGTGCAAAGGATTACCAGCTGGTCCTGGAGCGGCATCAGGGAAAATTTGTTTAAACGCGGAAAGAGCTGTGGAAGCAGCTAAGAAAGGCAATGTCTTGTTGGTTCGCCAAGAAACATCTCCGGAGGATCTTCGTGGTATGATTGCTGCAGAAGGAATTTTAACTGCACGCGGGGGAGTCTCTTCCCACGCAGCCTTGGTCGCTCGTCAAATGGGTAAGGTTTGCGTTTGTGGTGCAGCTGAACTTGATGTGGATTACCATAACCGTACAGTTAAAGTTGATGGAATAACCTTTAAGGAAGGCGACTACATGTCCATAAATGGTACGAACGGAGAGGTTTTTGCCGGAGAATTAAAAACGGCACCATCTGAAATCATTCAGGTCTTAATTGAAAAGAAGCTAGACCCTAAAAAGAGTCGTGCTTATCAGAACTTTGCCCAGTTAATGAAATGGTGTGAGCAGGCAACTAAAATGACTGTTCGAACAAATGCGGATTCTCCATCTCAAGTTGCTAATGCAGTCGCTTTTGGTGCCACAGGAATCGGACTTTGCAGAACGGAGCATATGTTTTTTGAGGGAAATCGTATTGATGCTATGCGTCAAATGATTTTGGCTGATGATGAGCAAGCTCGCCGTAAAGCACTTAAAAAATTACTGCCTTATCAAAGACGTGATTTTGAAGGAATCTTTAAGGCACTTGAGGGTAAACCAGCAACGATCCGTTTACTTGATCCTCCGTTGCATGAATTTCTTCCGCATGATTTGACAGCACAACGCGACCTAGCCAAAAAACTCGGAGTTAGTCTAGCTTCCATAAAAAAACGAGTCGAGGACCTTCATGAGTTTAATCCTATGTTAGGCCATCGCGGTTGTAGGCTTGGGATCTCGTACCCTGAGGTAACCGAGATGCAGGCACAAGCTATTTTTGAAGCTGCCATTTTGGCTAAGAAAAAAGGTATTGAAGTAAACCCTGAGCTAATGGTTCCATTAGTTGGATTCCCCCGCGAACTTGAACTTCAAGTGCAGGTAATTCATGATACTGCTAAGAAAGTTTTTGCAGCCAAGGGTGAAAAAGTAAAATATCTTGTAGGGACGATGATCGAAATTCCTCGTGCTGCTTTAGTTGCCGATGAGATTGCGAAAACTGCTCAGTTTTTCAGTTTTGGAACTAACGACCTTACTCAAACCACAATGGGCATGAGTAGAGATGACTCGGGAAGCTTTCTACCAAATTATACTGAGTTGGATATTTTAGATGCCAACCCATTTGCTAGCGTAGACCAAAGCGGAGTAGGCCAATTAATGGAAATTGCTGTTAAGAAAGGAAAATCTTCACGTCGTGGAATTAAGCTCGGAATTTGCGGAGAACATGGAGGTGATCCAAGTAGCGTAGAATTCTGTCATAAAATCGGATTGAATTATGTAAGTTGTTCACCATTTCGAGTACCTACTGCACGACTTGCAGCGGCCCAGGCTGCGGTCAGTTGATCTTTCTTGGTTTTACATTTCAAATATTATTTAATGGGGTTCAGGCAATGAGTTTGCCTGAACCCCATTTTCATTTTAATGTTTGAGGTTAAAGAAAAGCCCCGTCTGGTCGAAAAGGCTTTTCTTTTAGCTGTCATTGTTCGTGAAGATGAAAGAGATCAGGCTGAATCTCTCTTAGATGAATTAGATGAATTAGTTTCTAACCTTGGCATCCAGGTTTCTCAAAAAAAAGTTGTGCGAGTACGAAAAACTTTTGCGAGGTATCTTTTGGGTACGGGTAAATTAGCTGAGGTTCTAGATGAAGTTAAGGCTGCTGGTTGTGATGTTATTATTTTTGATAATGAACTGTCCCCAAGTCAGCAAAGAAACTGGGAAGCGGAATCGAATGTCTTGGTGATAGATCGCCAAGAAATCATTTTAGATGTCTTCGCAGCAAGGGCTCAAACAAAAGAAGCAGTTTTACAGGTCAAACTCGCAAGGTTGGAGTATTCTTTACCCAGGTTGAGAAGGGCTTGGACGCATTTAGGTAGGCAGCGAGGTGGAGGCGTAACCCAGAGAGGGGAGGGTGAGGCACAGATCGAGCTCGATCAGCGGATGGTTCGAGACCAAATCACGGCAACCAAAAAAGAAATCAAACAGGTAGCTAAAACAAGAAAGACCAGTCGAAAACGGAGATTAAGAATCCCTTTGCCAACCGTTGCACTCGTTGGATATACCAATGCAGGTAAGTCCACTTTACTCAACCGGGTGTGCGGATCAGATGTTTTATCTGCGGATAAGCTATTTGCCACTCTTGATCCAACCAGTCGCCAGGCTCAGTTACCCACTGGGAAAAAAATAATTCTGACCGATACAGTCGGTTTTATCCGCAAACTTCCTCATAGGCTTGTAGATGCTTTTCGTGCGACGCTGGAAGAGACCTTAGTTGCAAATCTCCTGCTACATGTGGTGGACTTGTCCAATCCTCAATACGAAGATCATATGCAGACAACAGTTGCGGTTTTGCAAGAATTAGGAGCTCAGGAGAAAGAAATTCTGACGGTATTTAATAAGATCGATTTATTAGATAAGGATACATTTCAAAATTTAAAACTGCGCATGAATCATCTGAATAGCGACGCGGTATTTTTAAGTTGCTTTACAGGTGATGGTATAGAGAAGTTGTTAGAAAAAATTGAAGCGAAATTAGGATTATCAAGAGAAGTTCAATCCTTTCTGATCCCGCACCAAAGATATGAATTAGTTGCGAAGCTGAGAAAAGAAGGAAGCCTTATTATGGAAAAACCTGAAGACATAGGGGTAAGAATCCAAGCTTACCCAAGTGATGAGGTACTCAATGAACTTGCTGACTTCGAAATGCTGGATCCTTAGGATTTCTGTTTAATTTGATTTCTTTTGGTTGTAATCGACCCGAGTAACACGAAACATATTAGCAGCAATCCAAAAGACCCCGGTCATGCAAAATGCGGTCATCGAGGAAACAATAAAAACTGCAGTTGGATCCTGTGAAGGCACATGAGGAATAAGTACTTTGCGCATGATCAGGAAGAATATAACGGAAAGAAAAAGATCTACTCCGATACCAAATTTGGAAACAAGGGGTTGTGTGTTGTCATCACTCATCATTATAATTTATTGTGAAACGATTGCTTCGTCAAATCAAACCTTGGGAGTCTTTGGCGAGTTTAATGACCCGTTTTTTAATGTCCGATATTTCAAGCCTCATTAGCTCGGACGGACTGATCCTATTATGCGGCAAGGGAGGTAGCCTGTCCAACGGTTCGTAGAGAGAGAGATTACGGTTAGCCGCGACCTCGTCGACTTTATCAATCGGTGTAAAATGCGGTGCACTTTTCAGAACAAATGGGGATTCATCTATGATATCCTTGATCGCTAGCACGGCATCTGCAAAACGATCTAATTCTGCTTTGGTGTAGCTTTCAGTTGGTTCGATCATTAATCCAAAAACTTCTGGAAAGGCAACCGTGGGCGCATGAAAGCCAAAATCTAAAAATAATTTTCCGATTTGAGGAATCGCTTGATTCTTGGGAATTCCATTTGTTTCGAGGTTAGAGAAATCTTTCTCGCTTAGGGTTAAAATAAATTCATGCATGCGAGGGGAACCTTTCGCATTGGCAGGAAGTGTGTGAAAACGGGATTTCAGCTTTTCAAAAAGATACCTCGCTGAGAGAACTGCAACCGAAGACATCCTTGGCACGCCTTCTTGACCCAGACGAATCAAATAGGAATAAGCTCGTACTTTATGACCAAAATTACCCCAGTTACGGTGAAACGAACCTATCGAATACTTTGGAGTCCTTGCATCGTAGCTTCCGTCTACAAGTTGTGTGACCTGCTTCCCAGGTAAGAACTCAATAAGTTTTTCTGAAACCGCCACGATGGCATCTCCTGGGCCTCCTCCGCCATGGGGGATAGTCCATGTCTTGTGGAGGTTGTTGTGAACCGCGTCCACGCCCAATTCGCTAAGATTGATTACGCCTGCAATTGCGTTCATATTTGCTCCATCCATGTAAACCAGCCCACCTGCTTGGTGTACCTCGTCTGCAATATTTCTAAAGTTTGTTTCAAAAATCCCGGAGGTATTTGGATTGGTGATCATAACACCGCAAAGTTCAGGACCGTGGATCTCTATTTTTTTATGAAAATCTTCGATATCAATCGTACCTTGTTCATTTGCCTCAAGATAGACAATGCCATCCGGATAACCTGCCATGGCAGCAGTGGCAAAATTAGTTCCATGTGCAGACCTTGGAATCAGGATATACTTCCGGTGGCTTTGCCCGTTTTTTCGATGAAAAGCTTGGAAAAGTTTAATGCCAACTAATTCCCCTTGAGCCCCAGCGACCGGTTGGGTAGTTACACCAGGGAGTCCTGTTATTTTTTTGAACCATTCCTGAATCTCATAAAGAACCTTAAGGGGTCCTTGGGTGTCTTCATGTGGAGATTGTGGATGAATGTGGGCGAAGCCTTCAAGTCCTGCAGCCCAGTCATTCAGCAAAGGGTTGTACTTCATTGTGCAAGAACCAAGAGGATAGCATCCATCGTCAGGAGAAACATTAAGTTCAGCTAGTTTGTTATAGTATTCTCTTAACTCTTCTTCAGAGAAAGAAGCTAAGCGAACGGGATTTCTCCTGAGGTAGTATTCTGGAATAATTGTGGAAGTAGTATCCTGCTTGATGACCTTTTTGCATGGAGGAAATTCTTCTTTGAGAAAAGAAAGTAAAAGACTTACATCATCAGATGTATGTAAATCAGAAAAAGAAAGTTTAATGAGCCATTCAGAGTCATTCGCTCTACAACGGTTCGTGACATCAACTCCTAAGTGCAAGTCTTTGGATCTAGCGTTATGAATAAGAAGGGTTGAAGATTTAGTGACACGGATGACTAATTCTGTGGGAGAAAAAGGGGAAGGAAACGCAATGTCTATGCCCTCCAGAGAATTAATTTCTTCGATGACACGCTGTTGGTTCCGATTTGCCAACTCAATGGCAATACCGAGTCCTTTAGACCCCTTTGATAGCAAGCTAGCCCCAGCGAGAGTGGCCAGGAAGGCTTGATTCGAACAAACATTGGAAGTCGCTTTTTCTTTTCGTATGTGTTGTTCGCGAGTGGATAGAACCATTACATGGCAGTCCCGGCCATTGATATCTTTTGCCTGTCCCACATACCTGCCGGGAGTGTTACGTAAGTCTGATTTCTTTTGTTTGTTATGCCTACACCCAAAAATTCCTAGACCGGGTCCGCCAAAATTCGGAGGAATTGCAAGGTGTTGAGCATCACCTGCAATAAAATCGACTCCGGCAGTTCCAAATTCAACAGGTGGTTTGAGGCCTCCTTCGCCAAGTAAGAACGGGTCAATACAAGCAACTGAACGGATTTGATGGTCATCGCAAAAATCGGTTAATAAATCTACCTCCTCGAGTACGCCCAATGAATTAACTTGAGGGAAAACAAAGGCTGCATACTGATTCAATTCCTCGATATTTAATGAGGATAGGGCTTCATATTTGCATCGGCCTTCATCCGCGTTCAACTCTAAATAGTCTAATTTGATCCCAGTTTCTTTAACCAGAGTTTCAAGAACTTCTATGTCTTGGGGAAAAAGAGAAGAAGCCAGTAGGACCCTGGAAGGCCTTTTAGATATTCGTATTGAGCAAGTTATCGCTTCAAAAATGGCGAATGACCGGTCATAGAGTGATGTGTTGATTGCCTCAAAACCAGTGAGTGCGGACAAGGCACATTGATAAATCCAATGGGAAATGAGTGTGCCTTGGCTTCTTTCCGGCTGGTACGGTGTGTATGATGTGGTGAGTTGTCTAAGGCTTGAAACGAACTCGACAATACTAGATGTTTTCCACACAGGAAGCTGGTCTCCGATAAAAGAAACCTTTTGATTTGAAAGTGCAGAGATTGCGTAAAGGGAATTTGCTGCTTCAAAATACTTTTGTTCTTTAGGCAAATTTAGTGGCTGGGGGAAGAGCAAATCTGGACTGATATGTTCAAATACTTGATTCAGATCAGTAAGGCCAACAGTAGAAAGCATATCCCTTAAATCTTGGTTACTGGCACTGATGTAGTGCCTCGAGGTTTCTCTCGGAAATTCCGTGGGATCAAAGGGGAGGGAGAAATTACCTTTCTCTCCCGTAACTAAATTATTAAATTCCAAATTTTCTATGCCCATATCTACAATCTATTCAAAGCTAGAGAAAAAGAAATAAAGTATTGTTCACATATTAATTAGTGGATCGATGAACTGTTATCCTGCACTAGTATAAACAGGAGAGATGCTAGTTAATATCGAGACTTTTAAGGAATTTACCATTTTGCCAAAGGTTTCTTTCAGTAACCTTACCTTTCTCATAGTATAACTCTTCTCCATTCATACGACCATCGACTAAATGAAGTTCACCGGTGATGTTGCCAGCGTCATCAAGAATTCGCATTTTGCCAGTGTAAGACATATCATTTTTACGATCAAAGATCGTATCAATTCCATCAATTAATTTTGTTACGAATCTGCCTTCCACCTCGTTGACCGATCCGGACCAGGTGTCTTCTTCATTTGAACCTGTAGAAGGTGATGCTTGCTTTTCAAGAGGTTTTTCTTCGGGTACTATTTTCTTTGCGTACTCAGTTTCCACTGCAGTATCCTTGGTCGGGCTGCTTTCAATATTCTCTTTGGGCTCAAGAGTAGAAGCCTTGTCAAGGTTTCCACCAGGATCATATGCACTTTGCACAGACATATTTCCGGGATTTTTCGGATCCTCTAGACTTTCATTTGAAACTATTTCAGTGACTCCATTGTTATTCGCAATTTGAGAAGTGAATAGAGGGTTGTTTTGCATACTGGCTGCGTCTAGAGATAAATCGGGTTTTGTTGTGGGTTTTGGTAGAGCCATAGGCGTCGTCAGTAATTTTCCATTTTGCCAAACACCTCTTATTATTCCACCGTTTGGATCAATAAGAATGCCGTTACCGTGCCTTAGGTCGTCAAACCAATCGCCTTGATACTTTGCTCCGCTTGCCGATGTAAAAGTACCTGTTCCATGTCTTTTCCCATTGAGGAATGAACCTGAATAAGTTGCTCCATCAGGCCAACTGTAGATTCCCTGTCCGGTCCTTTGGTCCTGAAAATAATCTCCCTTATATGACTCACCGTTAGGCCATTTAAATGTGCCTGTTCCATGCCTGAGATCTTTTTCAAAATCACCTTCATATAAGGAACCATCCAGCCAACTGTATTGGCCTTTTCCATGTTTGAGTCCTTTACTGTCGACTTCACCAGCATAAGATCCGTCATGGAAGTCAATAGTGGTAATTTTTTTTGATGAATTACAGGAGATGAATATAAAAATACAAAATAATGAAGTGATGCTAGAAATGGTTTGTTTCATATAAGTATGAAAAATGAGAATTGGCATTCGGGCAAGCGTGTAAATCATAGATAAAGTTCAAACCTGAAAGACAAAACTTTGATAATTTCAAATTATTCGTTTTGCCATTGTGAATGAAAAGAATTAGTAAAGTGCTGAATCTTAAGGAGAGGTGGCAGAGTGGTCGAATGTGCCCGACTCGAAATCGGGTGTGCCGCAAGGTACCGGGGGTTCGAATCCCTCCCTCTCCGCCAATTTCTATCTATGCTTTATTGTAAAAAGCGTTGATTTTATCAGCTACGTCACGGAAAGAAATATCCGCAGAATAAACCAGTTTAAATTCTTCCATTGCTTCTTCCCCTTTTTGCATGGACTCATAGCAACAGCCTAACTCATAAATAGCTTCTTTTTTTCGATCATCCATAATTTGAATTTCTTCTTTCAGTAGATTGAACTGTTCGATAGCTAAATCATGAAAATTCTTACGACTGTAGGCACGACCTAAATATAAGATTGCATCTAACCTGACCTTAGCATTTTTCTGGGCCAGTTGAAAATGAGCCAAGCAGCCTTCAAAGTCCTCTTCTTCGAAAAGAAGAACGCCGAGTTCATAACGGTAGCCAAAGTCATTAGGGTATCTTTGTACAAGAGACTCCAGTTGGCTTTTTTGATAAAGCTTACGGTTACTAATGGCTTCTTCCCAAGATGATTTTGCATCTGGATCGTTAGGGTTTTGGTGATATTGCTTTTCCCATTGATCGATTACATCATCATAATACTCTAAAGTTAAATTCCTTTCTTTTTCTTCCAATGAGACATCAGTTCTACCCGCCTCCTGCTTTCGAGCTTCCTGTATCCAAGCGATTGCATTTTCTAAGTCACCGTACCGCTGATAATATTCACTCAATTGTCGATAGTGATTAAGGTTTTCTGGTTCTTGTTCCCACTTGGCATATGCTTGACGAATCAGATCTTCAAGTCCTTTTGCATCGTTGACAGTTTTAGAAGCTTGTTCGAGTGACTGTGCTTCTGCTTCGTCTTTAAGCTGTGATCGAAAATCTTCAGATTCTTCCCACTTGCCTTTGTTCATCGCAACTGCAACTGAAGCTCTTTTCATAAGGTCTTCGGCATCCCCATCGCTTGGATTTATCTTTTGTATTTCATTTCCTACAGTGATCGTCTTTTCTGTATCACCAATTTCTAGGTAAGCATCCCCCAAACTTTTAAGATTTTTAAGATCTTTAGGATTTATTTGCCTGATAGTTTCGAGTCCAAACACCGCAGTCTGCTTCATTCCCAAACTTTGGGCGGCGTCAACTAGCATTTGATGAGCGAGAACATTTCCCACTGATTTCTCAATTAAATCTTCAGCTTTGGCTAGAGTTTGATCCGGATTCTTGTCATTCTTACCACGAATCATGAAAGGAGCAGCAGTCACTTTTCCCAACAGACCAGCAAGCCCTTTAGTCGAGTTTTGGGCCATTCTAAGCTGCAAAGCCCGTAATTTTTTTCTAAGCTCCAGGCATCCTGGTGCCAATTTTAATACAGCAGCATATATTTCAATCGAGTAACTCGGATTTGAGTTAAGAGCTTTATCCGCTGCTAGCAGTTGCTTGATTTGTCGGGGATCAAGTTCTGATATGGTTGTTTCTTCTATCATGGGGCAAAGACATTTGCATAAGACCTAATAGCATAAAAGCGAACAAAAACTAAATATGCTTTTTGATAAGTTTTTGGACAACTAGGAAAACTTCATCTGCCACTTTTTCATCTCTTGATTCCACTAAGACGCGTATCTTTAGTTCAGTTCCTGAATATCGAATCAGAATTCGAGTATCCTCGCCCCAAGTCTCCTTGGTTTTTCGAAGAAATTCTTGAAGTTCTTCAAAATCTTCAATCGGTTTTTTGGAAGTTACCTTAATCGCAACTGATCTTGATGGCCATAGGGAAACCCGATTACTGAGACGAAGTAAGTCTTCTTGAGATTCTAGGACGCACCTTAAAACAGATAGGGCGGAAAATAGACCATCTCCCGTGTTCATGTAGTCTGAGCAAATGATATGCCCGGAGGACTCTCCTCCCCAATTAGATCCAGTTTCACGCATCAAACCAAAAACATTACGGTCACCAACATCTGAGCGATGTAATTCAATCTCGCTTTCTTTTAATGTGGAAGCCAGTCCTGAATTGCTGTGAATGGTTGCAACAAATCCGTTTCCTCTTAGCGAATTATCTTTCTTTGCATGAATCGCGAGCAGACCAAGTATCTTGTCTCCATCTACTTCTTTGCCCTTTTTATCGATAAAAACAACACGGTCTCCGTCCCCATCATGGGCTAATCCTAAGTCGGCTTTTTCATCAATTACTTTGTGGGCCAACCCTTCAGTAAATTCTGATCCCACATGTTCGTTTATTAGTCCATCACCCTGATTTATACTAACAACATTTGCACCAAAATGTTTTAAAGCTTGTGGGGTAATTTGGGCGGTGGCACCGTTGGCTAGATCGGTCACAATTTTTAGGCCTTTTAAGAAATTTGTACCAAAGTATTTACGAAGATTTTCTAGATATTCTCCTATATATTTCGGTTGATCTTGGTGGATTATTTCAGGCATTAAATGATGTTCTGTAAACTCGGAAATAAAGCTTTCGATTAAATACTCATCTACTGGCTCAAGCTTGCCTCCTTCTGCAGAAATAATTTTCAATCCATTATCATAATGAGGATTATGGGAGGCTGTGACCATAATTCCTCCAAGTGCATTTTGGTTAAAAACGGAAAATGCAAGAACTGGTGTGGGCAAAATATCGAGATTGTATGTTATGAAATGGTTATCATTTAGACCTGCTTGGCATGAAAGAAGTAGATTTTTACCTGAAAGTCTCGTATCTCTTGCTAAAAAAACAGGCTGTGATTTGTCGTAGTTTTTATGTTCAAGGTATCGTGCAAAGGCTACTCCTAGAGAGTATGCAAAACCCTCATTAATAATACTGTCCCCATATCGCCCTCTGATTCCATCAGTACCAAAATATTTTAATGATTCATTCATTATTTGAAAAAATATTCCGCTCTGCTTAACCACTGTTTAACCACTCCATCAGTAAGAAGTGATTCAGCTAACTCCATTCCTTCACCCAAGGAAGTGCATCTTCCCTGAATCCAAAAGGCAGTGGAGGCGTTAAGTAGAACAGTTGTGCGAAGTGAAGGAGGGCCTTTTCCTTCCAGTAAAGATTGCATGGTCTTGAGATTGTAGGCGAGATCACCTCCCTTAAGGTCAGAAAATTGCCCATATTTACTTCCCCATTTAGAAGGTGACCATTTTTGAATGGAATCCATTTGGTGTTGCCCGATGCCAAAGACTTTATTGTCACCACAATTAGTCAGCTCATCCACTCCAGTAATCTCTTCTTCTTCCAAAATCCCGTGTACCACCAACCCAGATCGTACATCATTTGATGTCAGTGCGTTACCCAGTTTTTTCATGTGACATGGATCAAATACGCCAAGTAACTGATTGGCGGGTTTGGCGGGATTTATAGTCGGACCCAGCAAATTAAAAATTGTAACAATGCCTTCTTCTGCGAGTGATTTTCTTACAGGTATGATATTTTTGAACACTGGATGGAAATGGGGTGCAAATAAGAAACAAAAATCAAGGGCTTTCATACTCTCAGTAAGTTTCTCGATGGAGTTGTTTACGGGTATTCCAATCCCTTCTATTAGGTCAGCACTTCCGCATTTTGAGGTAATTGAACGATTGCCATGTTTAATTACGGGGACTCCTGCACTCGCTACAATAAAAGAAACAAAAGTAGAAACATTAAAGCTATGCGCTTTGTCGCCGCCGGTTCCGCATAGATCTATTGCATGGGTGGAGAATTCATGTAGTTCAGGATCAATGGACATTTTTCTGAATTCGCGAATAAAAACTGAGAATTCCTCATCGGTCTCCCCCTTGCGTGCAAGGGCTTTAAGAAATTTTTCTTTTGCGGGTATGGGAATCGATTCTTGCGTTAATTCTTGTATGCAACTGACAAGTTCAGCATCATTTAGATGATGATCAAGTTTTATGCGATTTGTTGATTGAGAAAGTTGATTATTATCATTCATGGATGGAATAATCTAATATGGAATTTTGTTGGATTTAATTTATCTCTCCTTGTAGAACTATTCATGCCTTTTCGACAAACCTTTTTCTTACTAATTGCAGTCTGTGGTCTTTTGGACCCCAGTTCTTTACTGGGCAAAAAATCAGAGTTGTCAGACTCAAATGATTCAGGACCCCCTCCCTCAGTCATGGATTATTTTGACGCAGCAATATACGGAGTGATTGAGGGTTTTACCGAATTCTTGCCAATTTCTTCAACAGGACATTTAATAATTGCTAGCGAGATATTAGAACACGCGGATGCATCTGCTCAAAAAGAGGAAGCGATTAATGCTTATTTGATTGTTATTCAGGGAGGAGCAATTCTTGCAGTCGGACTAATCTATCGACTGCAGGTATGGTCAATGTTCCTAGGCATAGCAGGGGTAAATCCGAGGGGTAGGCGGCTTTTGATCAATGTAATTTTTGCTTTTTTGCCTGCGGCTTTTCTTGGATTATTATTAGACGAGTTGATTGAAAGTTATCTTTTTGGACTCTTACCTGTTGCCATTGCATTATTTCTGGGAGGGATTTTTATGGGGTGGGCTGAAAAAAGAAAAAAAGCACGAGAAAATTCGACTTCTTTATCCACTGAAAAAACTCTTGAGGACCTGACGATCGGCTCATCTTTACTTATTGGCTTTCTGCAATGTTTTGCAATGTGGCCTGGAACAAGTCGTTCAATGATGACGATAGTGGGGGGGTATATAGTGGGGCTCAGTCGGGTCCATGCGGCTGAATTCAGTTTTCTACTGGGCTTAGTTACTCTCACTGCGGCAGCAGGTTATAAAAGTATGACCAAATGGAAAACAATGAGCGAATATTTATCATTAGGACCGGTTCTATTTGGGTGTGTGATTGCAGGTGTGTGTGCGGCTTTATCGGTTTTTTGGTTAGTAGGATACTTAAGCCGTCGAGGGCTTGGAGTATTTGTAATATACAGAGTGATATTATCCTTGGTAATTTTTGGGTTTTACTTAATTCAATAGTCGAGCGTGTCTAATCTTGACGATAGCAGGTAGAATCCTATTATAGAAAGAATGGGACAGCCTAAAAGAAAACAATCTAAGCAAAGAAGCCGTAAGCGTAGAGGAGCAAATCGTTTCCAAGCACCCTTGCTTGTTAAGGAAGCTGACGGAACCTTTTCTCGTTCACATCGAGTGAATCCTGAAACTGGACAATATAGAGGCAAGCAAGTCCTTGATCTAGAGGTCTAATATTTTTACTCAGCTTCGGCATGGATACTACCGAGGCTAATGTGACGCTCGCTGTTGATGCAATGGGCAGCGATCATGGTCCAAAAGAGGTAATTGCCGGAATATCTCAGTCTCTAATTACCTCGCCTCGAGGAACTCGTTTTTTACTCTTTGGTCGGGAAGAAGAACTCAATGAGTGCATTTCATCTTTTGGCAATTTTGATACTGACCAAGTGGAAGTCAGGCATGCCCCCGAGGTTGTAGGTATGGATGAAAAGCCTATCGCTGGTATTAAAGGCAAAAAACGATCGTCTATGTCCTTAGCCTTGCAAAGTGTGAAAGATAAAGAAGCTCAAGCTTTGTTAAGCTGTGGTAACACTGGTTGCTTGATGGCTGGGAGCACAATTCGTCTTCGCACGCTGGAAGGCGTCGAGCGTCCGGCACTTTGTACAATTTGGCCGGGTCGTGAACGATACTTTACTCTTCTTGATGCAGGAGCAAATCCTCATGCAAAACCTTTTCATATAGCTCAGAATGCAATTCTTGGTTCAAATTACGCACGGGTTGCTTTAGGATTAGTCAGGCCTAAGGTGGGTCTCCTAACCATTGGCACAGAAGAGGGTAAGGGAAATGAAATGATTAATGATACCCATGAAATGTTAAAAGACATTGACGGAAGCATCATTAATTACAGCGGATTAATCGAGGGATTTCAGATCTTCGAAAATGCCGTGGATGTCGTTGTATGTGACGGATTTGTTGGAAATATTGTTCTCAAAGCATGTGAATCATTAAGTAAGCTGATTAGTTCTTTTCTTGATGAAGAACTTCGCAGGAATGCATTGCGGAAGACTGGAGCATTACTTTCCAAGGGTGCATTCAAGAGTTTAAAGCAAAGAATAAATCCAGAACAATTTGGGGGTGCCCCCTTGCTTGGATTAACTCAAAATGTTATCAAAGCACATGGCTCATCTAACCGGAATCACATTAGTGGAGCTGTAAAAATCGCTCTTGATTTAGTCCAGCATGATATGCTTGCTCAGATGGCTTTAGATGTGAAAGAAGCCAATGAAATTTTTAGACCAGAACCTTTGATCAACTCGCAAAGCCAATAAGATGAGTTTATCTTCAAAAGAATATAGGAGCAGTGTGATTCTCGGGGTAGGTTCATATGTGCCTGATAAGATTTTAGGTAATAAAGAACTGAGCTTAAAGGTGGACACCTCAGATGAATGGATACAGACGAGAACAGGAATTACTGAGAGAAGGATTGCTTCAATTGATCAGCCTACAAGTGATTTAGCTTATGAAGCTGCTAGAAATGCTATAGCTGATGCTAAGATAGAAATTGACCAGATAGATCTCGTGATAGTCGCCACTATTACCCCTGATATGGCTTTCCCGTCAACGGCTTGCATCCTTCAACACCGATTAGGCTTGGGAAAAGTAGCTTGTTTTGACTTAGAGGCGGCTTGCTCCGGCTTTCTTTATTCGCTGGATGTTGCAGATGGCATGCTTTCATCAGGAAGATATAAATGTGCGTTAGTTATTGGTGCAGAAAAGATGTCATCGATTATGGATTGGCAAGACCGAACTACCTGCGTGCTGTTTGGTGATGGGGCGGGAGCAGTCATCCTTAGTGCGGAAGGAAAGGGGCCAGAGCTTTTAGGTTTTCGTTCGGGCGCAGATGGATCCAATCCAACCCTTTTGCATCAGCCTGCAGGTGGATCCAGTAAACCAGCATCTAAAAATACGCTCGCTAACCGTGAACATTTCTTGAAAATGAACGGGAAAGAAATTTTCAAGTCTGCAGTAAGAGTTATGGAAAAAGCCACCCGCGAACTTATTGCTGCTCATGGTCTTGAATTAAGTGATGTGAATCATATTATTCCTCATCAGGCAAATGTTCGAATCGTCGAAAGTATGGCGCATAGACTTGAAATACCTCTGGAGAAATTTTTCTGTAACCTCGACCGTCATGGTAACACATCGGCGGCCTCGATTCCTCTAGCACTTGATGAAGCAGTAAGAAATGACTTATTTGTGCATGGAGAGTTGGTCGTAATGGTTGCCTTCGGTGCAGGCTTGACATGGTCTGCAACCCTTGTTCGATTCTAATTTAATTATGATATCCAAAATTCAAACTTTGCACATTTACATATTGCTATCACTTCTTGCCTGGACCTTTGCCTCTGCTCAAAAAGGTAATTCTGGTCGAAGGTTAAATAGTAATGAAAAAGAGTACATCTTTCCAGGAACTGGTTTTTTTGTGAAAAACCGTAAGCCGTATGACGATATGAATGCCCAAAATTGGTTTAAGGAAGCTTATGATTTGGAACAGAATGGTAGGTCCAATAAATCCCTTAAAATTTATGAGAAGTTTTCTAAAAGAAGATCAGATGCACAGCTTAACATTGAAGGAAAAGATTTTAAGGTTGGACCTGAGTCATTATACCGGGCAGCTCAAATTCGGGAAAAAAATGGGGATTGGAGCAAATCCTTTGATCACCTCAGGCTTATCGCTCAAGCTTATACTAGCTATAATTTCGAGTTAGTTGCTGAATCGCTCATGCGGGTTTCAGAGAAACTTGCGAAAGATAAACTTCCTCGGAAATGGGGTTTCATTCCCAGGTTCAGGTCTGGAACCCAAGATCGTTCTAGGCTTAATCAAATTGCAGGCCTTGCCAGAGGACCGAGATTTGCCCCGCGTGCGTTAATGTCCCTTGCTGAAATATCAATCAAAGATGATAAACCAGAAGAAGCGGTGGACGCATTGGATCGATTGGTCAATCTTTACCCCGAAAACTATCTTTGTGAAAAAGCCTATTTTTTATTGGCCACCATTTACAAAGATAAGGTTGCGGGTTCTTCCTATGACCAAGGGTCTACCTTAAAGGCTCTCAATTTCTTTGAAGACTACCTGATTCTTTTTGCAGAAATTTCGCCTAGAAGCATCCACGAAACTGATAGTTCCTACAAGACGAGGCTCGCGGAAACTAAAATGAGAAATCTAGATGCTGAAAAAGGTAGAAAAGAAATGCGTCAAGTTTTGGCTGCCAGCAAGGTCGAAGTAGGGGAATACATTGAGAAATTCGGAAAGTTCTACCTTACCCGTTGGCGTGAACTTGGTAGTGAACCAGCCATTCAATTTTACAATGAAGCTATTACCACTGCACCAGAATCAGATGCAGCTAGAGAGGCTGAAAAAAAGATCGCACAATTGCGGTCGAAAAATGATTAGTTTATTCAAGTTAAGCATAGTTTCTTTGCTGATTATTGCCTCCTCTGGTTGTAGGTACAAACCGGGTCTTTCAACTAGTATAAAACAATATTCCATAGGCATAAGTGTTAAGAACAATTCCAAGGCAATACAATTCACCGCAATTTTCCGTAGATTACTGAAGGATGAATTTTTACTCTACCCAAACATAAAAATTGTAGATCCTAGTTCATCGAAAGCAGATTATTTGTTCGAGATTACATTGGAAAACTACAAAGTAAGCCCTGAATCATACAGAGCTAGTGATTCGATTGCAGCAGCTTCATTTCAAGGTGCTTTATGGGCAGAAACTAACCTGATTGACCTTGCAGGATCCACGAAGAATCTTAATTACAGCTATGTTTCTTCTGCGTCATCTTCAAATCTAGCAAATTTAAAACATGTAAGTGATAGGCAATTACATATTGCTTTGGGAAAAGATCTGAGTAGGAAAATCGCTAGAGATTTAATTCAAAATTTACTTTAAAAAGAATGAGTAGAAATCGAGAGAAGTTCTTAGCACCATCAATTCTTGCAGGAAATCATGCTAATTTGATGGATGCACTTCTTATAGCCGAAAACGACGGAAGAAAATGGATACACCTTGATATCATGGATGGTCACTTTGTTCCTAATCTTAGTTTTGGTCCGCAAACCGTTGCTGATTTGCGCAAGAAATCGAAATTATTTTTTGATGTGCATCTCATGCTTGACCAACCTGATAAGTATATAGACGCGTTTATTGATGCTGGTTCTGATTTGATCAGCATACACCTAGAACCCCAATATGATCACCTCGGAAGTTTGGGAAAAATTAGAGCGGCAGGGGTGAAGACTGGTTTAGTGATTAATCCTGACACCTCGATCGATGTGTTGCTTCCCTTTTTAAATCAAGTTGATTTAATTTTATTCATGACCGTATTTCCTGGGTTTGGTGGGCAGAAGTTTATTTCCGATGTTCTTAAAAAGGCACAGGAAATTTCGGCTATACGATCAGAATCGAATTTAAACTTTTTAATTGAAGTGGATGGAGGAGTGGGTCCTGAACATGTAACACTATGCCTGGAAGCAGGAGTCGATATTTTTGTAGCAGGTACTGCTTACTACAGTAAAGATGAGGCAGGCAGAAAAGATTTTGCTAATTCAATCGAGTTGAGTTGATCAACTACGATTACACATGGGGTACTCACCTAGACTTTAAGGAATGGAGCTAAAACCAAAGCTACAACTGACATCAATTTAAGAAGGATGTTCAAAGAAGGTCCTGAAGTATCTTTTAAAGGATCACCAACAGTATCTCCAACGACCGCAGCTTTATGAACATCTGATCCTTTGCCATGGACCGTGCCGTCAATTTCATATCCTTCTTCAACCATCTTTTTTGCATTGTCCCATGCTCCTCCGGCATTTGACTGAAAAAGAGCAAGAAGAACTCCGGAAGAAGTCACGCCCGCCAGTAACCCACCAAGCATCACTCCACCACTACCAGGAAATAAGTAGTTACCTCCTATTCCAACAGCAATCGGTGTAAGAATGGCGACCATTCCTGGTGCAACCATTTCCTTAATTGCAGATTGGGTTGAGATCTCTACACATTTGCCATATTCAGCAGAGTCTATTGCTTCATCAAAACTTTTTCGTTCGTCTTCACTCCATTCGTCAGTTGGCTTCCCTTCATTTTTACTCATGATTGTAAGGGCTTTTTTCAGTGCAGGGATATCTCGGAATTGTCTACGAACTTCTTGAATCATCGACATGGCTGCCCGTCCAACAGCACCCATTGCAAGAGCACTGAAAAGGAATGGAAGCATCGCTCCAATAAAAAGCCCAGCCATTACTTTCGGTGCAGAAACATCGATGACATCGATACCTGCCGTTTCTTTGAACGCAGCGAATAGGGCAAGGGCAGTGAGGGCAGCTGATCCTATGGCAAATCCTTTCCCAATTGCTGCAGTCGTGTTTCCAACCGCGTCCAGCTTGTCAGTTCGTTTACGTACTTCAGGGGGAAGCTCAGCCATTTCGGCAATTCCTCCTGCGTTATCAGAAATAGGCCCGTAAGCGTCTACAGCTAATTGAATTCCAGTATTCGATAGCATGCCAACAGCAGCAATAGCAATTCCATATAGCCCGGCCAGTTCATAAGCTCCAACAACCGCCGCTGCTAAAATCAAAATAGGGAAGGTGGTTGATATCATTCCGACGCCGAGTCCGGAAATGATATTGGTGGCGTATCCGGTAATGGACTGGTCCACGATTGCCCTGACTGGTTTTTTATTGGTTCCAGTATAATGCTCTGTGATGAAACCAATTGCCAGGCCTGCTAATAGACCAATAATGGTGGCCCAGAAAACTCCCATTGCCGTATAGGTACTTTCGTTATACACCCAACTTTCGGGGAGGAATTTATTTATGACATAATAAGAAGCGGCGATCATGATCGCAGAGGAAGCAAATTCGCCTGCATTAAGTGCTTTTTGTGGATCACCCCCATCTTTAACTTTTACAAGAAATGTTCCGAGTATAGATGTAAAAATTCCGATCGCACCTAAAATTAAAGGTAGTACGATTGGGGATAGACCTCCCAAGAAGTCAGTGAAGTTGGTGGCACCAGCGACCATTGCCGCACCAAGAACCATCGTCCCTATAATTGAGCCCACATAGGATTCGAATAAGTCTGCACCCATTCCTGCTACATCACCTACATTGTCACCTACATTGTCGGCAATGGTGGCTGGATTTAAGGGATGATCCTCAGGAATACCAGCTTCAACCTTACCCACTAGGTCAGCTCCAACATCTGCTGCCTTGGTATATATCCCTCCGCCCACGCGGGCAAAAAGGGCTATGGATGAAGCACCAAATGAAAAGCCTGTCAGAACGGATAAAGTCACGCCTAGAGATCCCCCTTCTTCAAAGGCACCAAAGTGATCTCCAAAAAGGTAAAACAAACCACCTAACCCCAAAATTCCAAGTCCCACAACCCCAAGTCCCATGACCGCTCCCCCTGAAAAAGCTACTTCAAGGGCTTTTCCTAAACTGTCTTTTGCTGCGTTTGCGGTTCGCACATTTGCCTTGGTGGCTACTTTCATTCCTAAAAATCCAGCAAGGGCTGAACAAAATGCACCTACGGCAAATGAAACTGCCACCAAAGCGTCACTATTTTCGTTTTGAGACCCACTCCAGTAAAGGATTATTGCAACTCCGACTACAAAAATTAACAACACTCTATACTCAGCACGTAGAAATGCCATAGCACCTTCCTGAATACTGCGGGCAATTTTAGACATTCGTTCCGTACCCTCTGGGGTTGCATTGATAGACTGGGTTTTCCACCATGTAAAAAGAAGGGCAAAGACACCTGCTGCTGGCAGGGAAAGGAGGAGGTTTTCTAAGTTCATACTTCGGGCTGTAAAATAAGTTAATGAATAAATCGATCGCATTTGATCGAATTAGATCGAATTTGATCGAATTTGATTCATTTGGCAAGAAATTAGTAGTACAAAATCAAAATGCAAAACTAGGTCTATAGCTTCTTTCTTGCCATCAAGTTACAAATTCCCAAAATATTTAAATATGAATCGTTACCCCTTACTTGCCTTTATTTCATTCCTAATATTGTTTTTCGCATCATGCGAAAACCGCTATCGAAAAAATGTCGGTGCTAATCCAGCCAAATCTACTACTTCGCAAGAAGCATCCCTTAGCAAGCAGAAAGTAGATGTGGCCAAGGATGCTTATCAGGTGAGTGCGGATGAATACGATGAATTTTTTACATCCCGCTACGGTTTACTTTATCAAAAATTTTCAGACACTCCTTTTACGGGTCAAATCATTACTGCAGAGAATGGTCCCGAAGGAAAATTCGTGGTCGCAGATGAGAGTTGGAGAAACGGGAAAAAGGATGGGCCTAGTACTCGCTGGTTTTCCAATGGGGTTAAAATGTACGAGAGAAATTATACAGACGGCAAGTGGAATGGAACAGTCACCAGGTGGTGGCCCAATGGGCAAAAAATGTATGTCAGGGCATATTCTGAGGGTGTTAGGCATGGCGAAGAAGCAACATGGAGATCCGACGGAACACCGATCAAAAAAGCTTCCAGTGTTTCTAATGTAAAAGAAACGCCTGTTGCTGTTGAAAATTCTGCAGATACCAACGAATTCCAGCCTGAAGTTTTCCCTGCTCCCGAAGCAGACACAGAAAATATTTTTACTCCATCTCCTGCTGAACTTCCTGAGATTGAGCCTGTTGTTGAATCAATTCCTGAACCATCTTTTTCAAATCCACTTCCTCCATCCCCTGAAGTGCCAGAAGTCCCGGTCCTTCCAGTAGAGATACTTCCGGTGGCTGAAACCGCTGTCGACATGCCTGAACCTGCACTGCCTGGACTTCCCGGTATTGATGATTCTTTACCAGAAATACCAACTACCGAAGAGACTGCCCCTTCCTTCCCTACGGCCACAACTGACCAAACACCAGCTCCAGATTTACCACTTTTACCCGACTTGTCTACTGATCTGCCTAACGATTCTTCAGAAGATGCCGTTTTACCTACCTTACCTGGTCTTCCCGTTGAATCGAGTGATGAACTTCCTCCTATGCCGTTGGGAGATGATTCTCTTCCAGGGCTTCCTCCTCTTCCTGGTATTGGTAATGATGATTCTTCTGGTGAATTACCACCCTTACCTCCTTTACCGTAAGAGGATTTAGGCTTATTGAAGAAAAGCCGTAATCCTCCAGAAGTACATGGGGGATTTTGCCAAATATCATGTAACTTTGGCTTTCTGATTGTAATCGGTTAGCGAGTTTTTGTAATAGTAGCATTATTACTACATGAACTTGTATATATCAAGAAATGGACAAACTTTTGGTCCCTATCCAGCAGAACAAGCAAAGACATTTCTTGAGTCTAATCAATTGCTTGCTTCTGATCTGGCTCTTATCGAAGGTACCAGTGAATGGAAGCCTCTTCCTGAAATTCTGTTTTTATTAAGTAAAGATTCACAACCCGCAGAAAAAAAGGTTCAACAAACAGAGGCAAAGGTTCCCGAAATTGATGGAGCGGTTAATGAAGCAAATGTTAGAGGTTCGAAAGAGAAGGAACCTGAAGAAAAAAAGATAAAGAAGAAGACTAAAAAAGCGGCATCCAAAGTACAAAAGTTAAAAAGGGCAAAAGGTGGGCAAATTATCATGGTCGCTCAGGAGAAAAGTTTTATTGCGAAAATCTTTTCAACTATTTTTGTGTTTATTTTTTTATTCTTGCTGGCTGTAGGAGGAATTGCAGGTGCTTATTTTGCGATGCCATCGAAGATGGGTCCAATCTTAGCAAGATTTGGCTTGAATATAGAAGAGTTTACAGGAGAGGGCCCTACTGAACAGACTGCCACTGAATCCAAAAGTCCTAATGAAATTATGCTGAGTGAAGATGCGTGGAATACTTTGCGGTCTTCAGGTATCCGTATATTGCCCATGGTAGCCGAAAAAGGCCTTCAGGTTATTTCATCCGTTGATCCTGAATTAGCCATGAAAGACGAAGACTTGGAAAAGCTACTAATTATCGCCCCACATATCATATCACTTGACTTGACTGATTCACAGGTAAGCAACGCAGGAATTGATCACATTGCAAAAATGCCTAATCTGAAAAAACTCTTCCTTGAAGGCACCGATGGGATTGATGCTTCCGGCATCGCGAAACTTAAAGATTCTAAAAAGTTAGAATATTTAAATTTAATTAGAGTAAAGCTAGAAGCGTCCGTGATCGATTCATTGATTTCCTTGGAATCTCTTCGAGAGATTTACCTTTTCGATTCTGGACTGGGCGATACTGAAATTGGAAGGCTAAAGAGTGCCCGGCCCAAAGTATTTGTTAATTCTGGCTAAGCTTTCTGGGATAAGATTTTTTTTCTTCTTTTTGGAAAACAAGTTTTACAAATTAAACATGATAATCCATGGCACAAGTGTGCCGGGCAATGTTCCCGGGCATAATAAATAATTTGTAAATGTAATTTGTTCCAACGCTCTTTAGGGAAATGCCTTTTTAAGTCCTTTTCAGTTTGAGAAACATTTTTTCCATTGGTCAGTTTCCACCTCTGGGCGAGTCGATGAATATGAGTGTCCACAGGAAAAGCAGGATGATCAAATGCTTGAGCCATAACTACTGAAGCTGTCTTGTGGCCAACGCCAGGGAGTTTTTCCAAATCTTCAAAGGTTTTTGGTACAAGCCCATGATACTGTGCAATAAGAATCTTTGAAAGCTCATTGATTGCCTTGGCTTTTTTGGGGGCAAGTCCGCAGGGTCGAACAATTTTATTGATCGCTTCAATTGATTTCTTCGCCATTGATTGGGGATTGTCAGCCATGCTGAATAGAGCTGGGGTAACCAAGTTTACTCTTGCATCCGTGCATTGAGCAGAAAGCAGAACAGCAATTAACAAAGTATACGGGTCTGTGTGATCCAGCGGAATGGCTGGATTCGGATAAAGCTCACCAAGCTTTTGATCAATAAAATTTATGCGTTCACTAAGTTTCAATTGACCGTATTTTTTGTAAAATAGTGTTCAAATCACTTTCACCTAATTGAACTCCTACTGGAAGATTGGATTATTTTTTGTATTCGACTGCTTCTTCCGACCCACTAGTCGCGGTTCCTTTGGAGTAGGAGTGGGCTCCCATGCCTGCAAGTTCACCATCTTTCACGATCAAATATGGATCCCGAATGGCTGAGCCATCGAAAAAGCATTCCAAAATTTCACGGACCCCAGCAGCATATCTGGCTTGAGCAGAAAGTGATGTTCCGGAAGTGTGAGGGGTCATGCCATGATTGGGCATGCTTCGCCAAACATGATCATTTGGTGCTGGTTGAGGAAACCAAACATCTCCAGCATAACCACTAAGTTGACCAGATTCAAGAGCCCTAGCGATCGCCTCACGATCACAAATTTTTCCTCTTGCTGTGTTCACGATATAGGTTCCGCGTTTCATTTTTCCAATTAGTTCATCATCAAATAAATGCTCAGTTTCTGGGTGAAGAGGGCAGTTAATCGTTACCACATCACAAACAGATACAAGAGACTCAACGGATTCATGGTGAGTTAAATTAAGTTCTTGCTCAATGCTTTCCGGCAATCGATGACGATCAAAGTAATGCATGTGCACATCAAAAGGTTTCATTTTTCGTAGAACATCTAATCCGATGCGCCCAGCTGCAACCGTACCTATATGCATACCTTCTACATCATAAGAACGCTGAACTGCGTCTGCAATGTTCCAGCCACCTTCGTTAACGATCCGATGTTGATTGTGATAGTCTCTAACTAGGGAAAGAATCATCATAACAACATGTTCTGCAACCGAACGGGAATTGCAGTAGGTAACTTCAACAACATCAACTTGGTTATCCATGGCTGCCTGCAGATCGACATGATCGGATCCGATACCTGCTGTAATTGCCAGTTTCAAATTAGGAGCGGTTTCAATCTTTTCACGGGTGAGGTAATAAGGAAAGAAAGGTTGGGAAATTACGATGTCTGCCTCAACTAATTCACGGTCAGCTTCGCATCCATTACCGTCCTTGTCAGATGTGACGACCAGCGTGTGCCCTCCTTCTTCTAAAAATTTTCTTAGGCCAAGTTCCCCGGAAACGCATCCGAGTAACTCTCCGGGAGTAAAATCAATCGCTTTGGGGCTGGGTAGGGACATGCCATCCGGGTATTGTTCTAATTTTGGAATGCTTTCTTTCGCATACCTAGCAGGCATGCCGGTTTGAGGATCATCGTACAGAATGCATAGTATTTTCATGAGAGTATATCTATTTATCTCGTGCAAAAAAGGGCTCGAGAAAGGGTTTAAGTAAGAGTTGATACAAGCGAAGCATATAAAAAATCTATTGAAAAGAAGTTTTTTGTTCTGCAACGAAATTACCAGGCAAGGATTTAGTGACAAAATGGCACACTATGTCTCGATGCTTGTGTAAGCTGTCACCTTTTTTTAATCTAATTTTCTCTTGGTGTATGGATTTAGCTTAAGAACTGTAAGGAAAAAGAAATTTGTTTCGGTACGAAAAATGCAAAACTTCAATTTATGAACATTGATCCTGAAAAATTTACCGAGCTTGGAATTTCTGCGATTCAGGAAATGGCAGAAGTTGCCAAGCGCAATGGACAACAAGAAGTGGAAGTCTGGCATTTGCTTGCAGCCCTCATGGCTCAGGAAAATGGTATTGTTCCGGCGTTAATGGAGGAGATGGGAGTAGGTACTGCCCCGGTTCAGCTTGCCCTTCAAAGAGAGCTTAAAAATCTTCCTAAAATTGCAGGGGATTTGAACACTGCGAGATCCTACGCTTCGGCACCCTTAACAGAAGCTGTTGAAAAAGGTCAGCACCTTTCCCGGGATATGCAGGATGATTATGTAAGCACTGAACACTTGTTGCTTGGGTTGGCTGGGGTAGGAAAGCCATCTTCATTCAAACAGTTTCTTAAAAATTTTGAACTTACAGAAAAAAAGATAGTAGAAACCTTAAAGACATTAAGAGGCGGTCAAAAGGTCACATCTAAAACCCCCGAAAATTCATTTCGAGCTTTGAAGAAATACGGAATTGATTTGGTTGAGCAGGCCAAGTCAGGAAAATTGGATCCGGTCATCGGTCGTGACACAGAAATTCGTAGAGTTATTCGGATTCTTTCCCGTAAGACTAAGAACAATCCGGTTTTGATCGGTGAACCTGGTGTTGGTAAAACCGCAATTGTTGAAGGCCTTGCACAACGAATTGTTCGGGGCGATGTACCTGAAGGATTGAAGGATAAGACGATCTTCACCCTCGAAATGGGCTCCCTTCTCGCAGGTGCTAAATTTCGTGGAGAGTTTGAGGAACGCCTGAAGGCGGTCCTCTCAGAGGTTAGTAAAGCAGAAGGTCGAATTGTACTTTTTATTGATGAAATGCATACGATTGTAGGTGCAGGAAAAGCGGAAGGTGCGAT
>MDTB01178418.1_pt1 | contig 36320 bp, 38 predicted proteins | sample 811161 | NCBI WGS metagenome assembly MDTB01 (sample SAMN05326650, study PRJNA326480) | marine metagenome | isolation source: seawater | place: Mediterranean Sea | collected 2009 | reverse complement strand
TCGTTAAATAATTGTATAAATATAATATAAGTAATTACAATGAGTATTTGTTTTATCATTTTAGCTGGAGGTAAAAGCCATAGATTTAAATCTAATATAGGAAAACCTTATCAAAAAATCGCTGGTAAATCATTAATAGAGATTAATGTCAATAAAGCTAGAAAATTTAAAGAAATTACCAAGATCATAGTAGTTTATAACAAAAAAGACTTAAAAAGATTAAAGTCGTTGAGATTAACAAACATAAAGTTAATAAATGGAGGAAAAACAAGACAACAATCAACTTTCAATGCTTTAAAATATTTGACGAATAAGAAAGGCATTTCAAAAGTTTTAATACACGATGTAGCTAGGCCTAACTTTTCTCTTAAATTATTAAAATCTATTATAGTCAATTTAAAGAAAATGCGTGCTGTTATTCCTAAAATTGAAATTCAAGATGCTGTAAAATATAAAATAGAGTCTAGTTTAAACGAATATATAATAGGGAAAAATAGAGAAAGTTTATTTTTAACTCAGACACCTCAAGCATTTTATTTGAAAGAAATTTATCATTTACACAATACTAATCATGCTAAATATAAAGATGATGATATCTCTTTATATATGAATTTAGATAAGGTTAAATTTATAGAAGGTGAGAAAAATAATTTTAAGATAACAGATCAGGCCGATTTTCTAATTTTAAAAGATATTTATAAATCTAATATTTCTGTAGGAATAGGTTTTGATGTACATCGTCTTGTTGTAAATAAAAAACTTTATTTAGGAGGTTTAAAAATAAAATCTCATCTTGGAACATTGGGCCATTCTGATGGCGATCCTGTATTACACTCAATTACAGATGCAGTGCTTGGAGCTGCAAATATGGGTGATATAGGTCAATTGTTTTCAGACAAAAATAAAAAGTATAGAAATATTAGATCAACAATTTTGCTAAAGAAAGTTATTAATAAATTGAAACTAAAAGGTTATTATCTAAACAATATTGATATAAACATAATTACTCAAACTCCTAAAATAAAAAAGTTTAAAAATAAAATTATAGCCAATATCTCAAAAATTTGTGAAATTTCAAAAAATAAAATTAATATCAAGGGTAAAACAACAGAGAAGTTAGGTGTTATAGGACAAGAAAAAGCAATAGCGTGTGAGGCTATAACCTCTGTAATAAAGTATGATTAAAAATTTAAATTATTTATTCGTTACTTTTTTTGGGATAGGAACATTAAAATATGCACCTGGTACAATTACCTCTTTAATAACTACTATTTTTCTCTATAGCTTATTCCATATTATAAACTTGTCTAACAATTTAGTTTTATTTTTTCTTGTATTTATTTTTTTATATTCATTCTATGCTGTTGCTGAATATATAAAAAATAATGAAAATAAAGATCCCAAAGAGGTAGTAATTGATGAAGTTATTGGTCAAGCAATACCTATCTACCTATATGAAGTATCTCATGGTACAATTAAAAATTCACAGGAAGCAATTTTATTTTATTTATATATTTTTATTTTATTTAGATTTTTTGATATAAAAAAACCTTTTCCAATTAATTTTTTTGATAAAAGATTTAAAAATAGTTTTGGTGTTATAATAGATGATGTAATAGCAGGATTTTACGTTGTTTTAACTTTGATTATTTTTATGGTTATTAAACTAAAATTTTTTTTATGAATTTAAATTATAAGATTATCACACTCTTAAAAAGAAAAAAATTTAAATTGTCTATAGCCGAATCTTGTACTGGCGGCAGGGTATCAAGTTCAATAACATCTATAAGTGGTGCATCTAAAGTATTTTCGGTAGGATTAGTTACTTACTCCAATCAGGCCAAAACGAAGATATTAAAAGTGTCAAAAAATATTATAAAAAAACACGGTGCTGTAAGTACGCAATGCTGTTTTCATATGGTTAATAATTTGAGTAAAGTAAGTAAAAGTGATGTTTGTGTTGCAATTACAGGTATAGCTGGTCCCAAAGGAGGTTCAAAACAAAAACCTGTTGGTTTAGTTTTTATCGGTATCAAAATAAAAAAAACAATAATTATTAAAAAGTTTAGTTTTAAGAACAAAGGAAGAATTTATATACAGAGAGAAGCTCTGAAGAAAACATTAAGTTTAATTTACAATTCTCTCTAAAATATGGGAAGTAAGACTGTTGACTAAAAGAAAAATTATTAAAACGTTAATATATAATAAAAATACTAATCTATTTCTAAATCTTTTTTTTCTTAAAAAATCAGGTTTATCAGGGTTATAATCCATTTTTTTTGTGGTTTTAAAGTCATATGAAAACTTCCAATAATTTTTATCATTTTCATTTGGATCACCAGTTCTAATAAATTTTATATAATCTACCAAGTACTTCCATACAAACAGGCAAATAATTAAAAGTAAAATTACTGTGAACATAATTATTTATATAGTTGTATCGCTCTTTTTTCAAAAGCATCAGCAATTTTATTTAGACCTAAATTAAATGATCTACTCATAATAGTATTAAGTAAATTATTTTTAAGTTGAAAATCAATATTAAATTCAAGTTGAGTTGAATTATTAATTTCTTTAAATTTCCACTCATTTTTTAAATATTTCAATGGACCCTCAATATTTGTTACTAAAATTTTATCTTTACCTTTGTAATACAAAACTAAGCTAGTATATGTCTCGTTCAAAAATTTTTTTCCTACTGTCAGATCTCCATTTATTTCAATTAAATCATCACTTTCTTTTTTATTATGTACAGATCCCCTGAGACACCACGGAACAAATTCAGGATACTTTTCAATATCAAGCACCATTTTAATAAGCTGATCTTTTTTACAAGGTATTATTTTTTTAATTGAGGCGGATGACATTCAAAATTTTTAACCCTCGCTTCTTTTAATTTTTTAAAATCTTCATCAGCGTGATAAGAAGACCTTGTTAAAGGAGATGAAGATACGAGTAAAAAACCTTTTGAAGTTGCAATAGATTTCAATTCATTAAATTCTTCTGGTCGATAGTATCTGTTTAGAGGATGATGCTTAGGAGATGGTTGAAGATATTGCCCGATAGTTAAAAAATCAACTTCTGCTGTTCTTAAATCATCCATAACTTGAACTATCTCCTCTTTAGTCTCTCCTAGTCCGACCATTAATCCCGATTTTGTAAATATTTTTTTGTTAATTTTTTTAGCATTTTTTAAAAGTTCTAATGATGCAAAATACCTGGCGCCAGGTCTTACTATTGTATAAAGTCTTGGAACTGTTTCTATATTGTGATTAAAAACATCAATATCAGAGTCCAAAACTTTTTCATAAGCATTACCCTTTCTTAAAAAATCTGGTGTAAGAACTTCAATTGAAGTTGAAGGATTTTGCTTGCGTACTAAATCAACTACATCATAAAAATGTTTGGCACCTCCATCGTCTAAGTCGTCTCTATCAACTGAAGTTATAACTACATGGTTTAAATTCAATTGTTTTACTGCATTAGCAATTTTTTTAGGCTCTTGAGAATCTAAGTCTTTAGGTTTTCCGGTTTTTACATCACAAAAAGCACATGCTCTGGTGCATGTGTCTCCCATAATCATAAATGTTGCATGTTTTTTACTCCAACACTCAGTTATATTAGGACAGTTAGCTTCTTGACAAACCGTAACGAGATTAAACTCATTAACTATTTTTTTTGTATTAAAAAAAATTTTGGAATCTACTATTTTTGTTCTAATCCAATCTGGTTTCTTCTTAATGGGGTTAAAAGGTTTATTTACTTTTTCAGGGTGTCTCGGTTTCATTAGTTTAATTTTATTATAACCTCTTCTTTTTTTCCAAACTTTAATTTTTCTCTATATAAAATCTCTAAATAATCTAAATCTAATTTATCAGATAAAAGTGTGTTTTTTTTTTTCATTTCACTTAATTGATGTGACAATATTTTTTCATCATAGGTAAGTTTTACATCAATTTTTTTTTTTTCAAAGTAGGCAAATAATCCTCTTTCTCCCCCTATCAAATTTGTCACTACATACAAACATAATATGACGTTTAATAAAATAATTTTTCTTTTGAATAAAAAATTTTTAAGTTGCATTGCTAGATTTTAGCCATTTTGGAAGATTTTCCAAGTTCTTCTTCTATTCTAATAAGTCGATTATATTTTGATACCCTCTCAGATCTGGCCAATGAACCTGTTTTAATTTGTGAAGATTGTGTAGCAACAGCTAAATCAGCGATAAATGTATCTTCAGTATCTCCAGATCTATGGGAAATAATAGTATTAAAATTAGCATTTTTAGCCTTTTTGATGACATCTAATGTTTCAGACAAAGTTCCAATCTGATTTGGTTTTACTAAAATACTGTTTGCGGATTTATTTTGTATCCCTTTTTCTAATCTTTTTGAATTAGTTACAAATAAATCATCTCCAACAATCTGTACTTTTTCACCAATTTCAGAAGTGATTCTTTCCCATGAGTCCCAATCGTTTTCAGCGAATGGATCTTCTATTGATTTAATGGGATAATCTGATGTAAGTTTTTTATAATAATCTATAACTTCATTTACTGAGTAAAAATTATTTGATTGTACTGAATATTGACCTTTTCCGTTTAAAAGTTCATTTGCAGCTATATCTAAACAAATAACAATGTCTTCTCCGGGTTTAAGTTTTGATTTTTCTATTGCTGTTACAATCAGATTTAAAGCTTCCTCATTAGTATTTATTGACGGGGCAAAACCTCCTTCGTCACCAACATTTATGAGCATTTTATTCGACTTTAATAAAATTTTTAAATTTTGAATAACTAGAAAACATTTTTCAACCGCCTCAGTAAAATTTTTTGCTAAATCAGGTCTAATCATAAATTCTTGTATTTTAAGATCATTGTCCGCATGTGCCCCACCATTTATAATGTTCATTAATGGATAAGGTAAAGAAAAAGATTTTCCCAAATTTTCATAAAGTGGTTTTTTTCCTGACAAAGCTGTTGCCTTAGAATTTGCTAAAGATACAGCTAAAGTCGCATTAGCTCCAAGTTTTTTTTTATTTTCAGTACCATCTAAATTAAGTAAAGTTTTATCAATTTTTATTTGATCCGTTGAATTTAAACCAATTAAACCAGGGGCGATTTCTTTATTTATATTTTCAACAGCTTTTAATACGCTCTTCCCTAAAAAATAATTTTTATCTTTGTCTCTTAATTCATATGCCTCAAAAGCTCCTGTTGAAGCGCCAGATGGTGAGATAGCTGTGGCTGAAATATCGTTATCCAAATATATCTCTGCTTCAACAGTTGGATTCCCTCTGCTATCAAAAACTTGGCGGCCTTTAACATTAGTAATTTTTGCCATTTACCTTTTTATTAAATTATCTATTTCAATTAATTTTTTTAATAAGCTCTTTAACTCATTTAATGGAACCATGTTTGGACCATCTGACGGAGCATTGTCGGGATTATCGTGGGTCTCTATGAAAATTGCACCAATACCTACTGCTATTGCTGCTCTTGCTAAATAAGGAACAAATTCTCTTTGACCTCCACTTTTCTCTCCCATTCCTCCTGGTTGTTGTACAGAATGTGTAGCATCAAAAACTACGGGAAAACCAAACTTTGACATAATTGGTAAGGCTCTCATGTCTGAAACAAGTGTGTTATAACCAAAACTTGCTCCTCTCTCAGTAATCAGAATATTTTTATTACCAGACTCTTCCAATTTTTTAATTACATTTGCCATATCCCAAGGGGCTAAAAATTGACCTTTCTTTACATTTATTATTTTACCTGTTTTTGCTGCAGCAATTAATAAATCTGTTTGCCTACATAAAAATGCAGGAATTTGTAAAACATCTACATGATTTGAAACTACTGAACATTGCTCTGCAGTATGAACATCTGTTAAAACAGGAAGACCAACTTCATTTCTAATCTTGTCAAAAATTGGAAGAGACCTATCTAAACCTAAACCTCTTTTTCCATTAAGACTTGTTCTATTTGCTTTATCAAAAGATGTTTTATAAATTAAATTTAGCCCTAAATCACTTGTAGTTTTCTTAAGTTCAGTAGAGATTTTAATAGCGTGTTCTTCGCTTTCTAATTGGCAAGGACCAGCAATTAAAGTGAATGGTTTATCGTTAGCTATTTCAAAATTAGAACATTTCACTTTATGGTTTTTCATTTTTTTTTGTAAGTTTTGGCAGCTTTTATAAATGATGAGAATAAAGGATGTGGTGACAAAGGTCTAGATTTAAATTCTGGATGAAATTGTACTCCTATAAACCAAGGATGTTCCTTCAATTCTATAATTTCTGGTAATTTACCATCTGGAGAAATTCCTGAAAAAATCATTCCTTTATTTTCAAATTTATTTTTAAAATTAACATTAACTTCATATCTGTGTCGGTGTCTTTCAAATATTTTTAAAGAACTATAAATTTTACTTATTTTTGTGTCTTTTTTAAGTCTAGCTTCATAGCTACCTAAACGCATAGTTCCCCCTAAATCCTTATCAGTGCCTTTTATTAGCTTTCCATCTTTTGACCATTCGCTCATTAATCCAACTACAGAGGCTTTTGATTGACCAAACTCACTTGAAGTTGCTCTTTTGATATTTAATTCATTTCTAGCAAATTCAATTACTGCCATTTGCATGCCAAAACAAATACCTAAAAAGGGGATCTTATTTTTTCTAGCAAAACTTATTGCAGCTATTTTTCCTTCAGTTCCTCTTTTGCCAAAACCTCCCGGTATTAGTATTCCTGAAACATTTTTTAATTTCCTTTTTACTGTTTTTGACTTAAGATAATCGGACTCTATTCTCACAATATTAACTTTTAAATTATTTGCTATACCTCCATGCGTTAGTGCTTCGTCTAAAGACTTATAAGCATCTTTTAGCTCTACGTATTTTCCAATTATAGCTATATTTACTTTATCTTTTGAATTTAAAACTAATTTCGTAATTTTTTTCCATGGTTGTAGTCTGGCTTTCTTTTTTGACTTGATTTTAAAGAATTCTAAAACTCTTTTATCTAGTTTCTCTTTATTAAAACTTATGGGTGCTTCATAAATTGTTTTAACATCAATAGTTTCAATAACGTCCTCGATAGATACATTGCAAAACAAAGAAATTTTTCTTCTTTGATCAAGGGGGATAGTTCTTTCAGATCTACAAATAATAATATCTGGTTGTATTCCTATGCTTCTCAATTCCTTTACTGAGTGCTGGGTAGGTTTAGTTTTAATTTCATCTGAAGCTCTCATATAAGGAACTAATGTGAGATGAATAAACAAAGTATTTTTTTTTCCTATCTCATTTGAAAATTGCCTTATCGCTTCTAAAAAAGGTAGACTTTCTATATCACCAACAGTGCCACCAATTTCACAAATAACAAAATCTTCTCTAGATACATCATTATTAATAAACTCTTTTATTCTATTTGTGATATGGGGAATTACTTGAACGGTTTTCCCTAAATATTTTCCTTTTCTTTCTCTTCTTATAACATCACTGTAAATTTTCCCAGTAGTTATATTGTCTGATTGCTTTGCCGAAATACCAGAAAATCTTTCATAATGTCCTAAATCAAGATCAGTTTCGGCTCCATCATCTGTTACAAAAACTTCTCCATGTTGAAAAGGACTCATTGTTCCTGGGTCAACGTTTAAATATGGATCAAGTTTTCTTAAACGAACTTTGAAACCTCGAGATTGTAAAAGATAAGCCAGCGATGCAGATGATAATCCTTTTCCAAGGGAAGAAACCACGCCGCCAGTTACAAAAATGTATCGCGCCATGGAAGAATGTTATAACTGAAAATTTTAAAAAAAAAAAGTTTTTATTTTGTTGATTGTGGAATTTGGGGAATATTAGTATCTTCATCTTGTTCTTTTTCAAGAACTGATTGTGTTTCACGAATTTCATCTCTAGATATGGCAACTAAAGCTATACTTACAATTATAAATAAAGCAGCTACGACAGAAGTAAATTTAGTAAGAAAATTTCCAACAGTCCTTGTAGACGTGAAACTATCTTGTGAAACCCCTAACCCTAATGCTCCACCCTCAGATTTTTGAAGAAGCACGGATACAACTAGCACAAAAGCAAGAATTAAACTGATAATTACCAATATATTTTCCATAGTTACTAGTTATAGTAATTTTTTATTATATCAATAAATTTCTTTGGAGATTTAGACGCTCCTCCAATTAAAAAACCGTCGATATCACCTAAGTTTTTAAAATTGATTATACTTTTGTCATCTACTGAGCCTCCATACAATACAGCAGGAGTTTTTGATCTTTTAAAACGTTTTTTTAGAATCTTTTTAATAAAACCAGTTATTTTTATTAACTGATCAGAGCTAGGCACACTTCCAGTTCCTATTGACCATATTGGCTCATAAGCAATAATAAAATTTTTGTAATTGATTTTTTCTTTTAAAATATTATTTATTTGTCTTCTTAAAACTTTAAATGTTTGTTTTTTATTTTTATGAGTCTTATTTTCACCAATACAATAAATTATTTTTAAGTTGTTCTTTAAACAAAAATTAACTTTTTGTTTCAATTTATTATCATCATCACCCTCTGCCCGATTATCAGAATGACCAACAATAGAGTACTCACATCCTATTTCTTTTAACATAAAAGGACTAATGGCTCCTGTATCTGAGGAAAATAAATCTTTGTGATAACAATTCTGAGATCCAATTTTAATTTTTTTCTTTTTGAAATAATTTGAAAAATATTGAAGTAAAGTAAATGGAGGTGTAATAATCACTCTATATTTATTTCTATTTTTATCTGATTTTATAAAATTATTAATATTATTAGCAATTTTAATTGATTTTTGTGTTCCAAACATTTTCCAATTTCCAATAAAATATCTCATGTTGTTTGCCTAATTTAAGATTTTGATCTATAGGTGTATAAATCTTTAATAAATTAATATTATGTTAAGATCAATAGGAAAATTTTCAAAGTCCTTTTTTATAAAATTGTTAGTAGCAATTATAATTCTCCCATTTATTTTTTGGGGTATGGGCGATGTATTTAGAGGAGGTAGTACTAATATTATAGCTACGATCGATGGAGATAAAATATCTTCTCAGGAATTTTTAAATTATGTAAACAAACTAAATCTAAGTAAAAATGATATTAAAAATTTATCCAAAACAAACTTAATGGAAAATATTTTGTCAGAATTTATTGGACGAAAAATTATAAACTTAGAAATTAATGATCTTGGTATAGAGGTAAGTGATAAATCATTAAGAGATATTATAAAAAATGATAAAACTTTTTTTAAATCTGATAAGTTTTCAAGGACAGAATATGAAAAATTTCTTTTAAAGAGCAACTTAAATGCACCCCTATTTGAAAAAAATATTGTTGCACAAGAAAAGAAGAGGCAGCTCTTAAGTTTTTTGTCTAGTGGTGTAAATATCCCATATTTTCTCATAAAGTCTGAATTTAATAAAGAAAATCAATCTAAGACTATTAAATATATTGATTTAGAAAAGATTTATCAGATTTATGCTCCTGAAAAAAAAGATATAGATTTAGTTTTTACAGAAAATAAAGATTTATTCATTCAAACTTTTAAATCTTTGAGTTTCGTAAAACTTGACCCTTCAAATTTAGTTGGAGGTAAAGACTTTAATGAAACTTTTTTTAATACTATCAATGAAATTGAAAATTATACATTAGATGGTTCAAGTATAAATGAAATTGTAAAACAATACAGCTTGGTTTTGAAAAAATTACCTGAATTAAACATCAATCAAACTGATCAATCTGGTAATAGATTTGATAAAATAGATAAGGAGTTGTTTGCAAAAATATTTAATATTAAGGAGGTTAAAGCCCCTGAAGTTATAAATTTTAAAAATGAATATTTTTTAGTAGAAGTCTCTAAAACAAATAAAGTTAAACAAAGTATTAATAATAAAAATGTATCTAAAATGATAATATCACAATTAAAATTAAAAAATAAATTCAAGAATAATTCAAAAATTTCAAGAGAAATTATTTCAGGTCAATTCAACTTTGTAAGTATGCAGAATTATGCCAAAAAAAATAGTGTAGAAATTAAACAAGAAATTATTAACGATTTGAAAAATAATAAGAAATTCTCTGAAAATATGATTAAACAAATATTTTTGATGAAAGATGGAGAAGTAAATCTAATAACAGATAATTTACTAAAAGAAAATTTTATCATCTATTCAGAAAAAACAAAATTTAAAGATTTTTCAAGAAAAGATATTAATTATCAAAAGTATAAGTCCAAAGCAAAATTAAATTTTTCACAAGAAATATATAGCGTTTACGATAAAGATGTTAATAGAAAATATAAAATTAATATTAACAAAAAGACAATTGATAGGATAAAAAATTCTCTTTAATGAAGCTAAATATAAAATTCAAAAAATTTAAGGAAAATCATTTAAAAAAAAAGGATCAAATTTTATTTTATTCGAAGAATTGTAAAGACTATAAAAAAATTGAAAACTTATTTAGGTTTCTTCTTACGGAAAAAGATAGTTTCATTTTCGAGTCAGTTGAAAAAGGTAAGATTAAAGGCAGATATACTATAATTGGATTAAATCCTGATAAAATTTGGAATATAAATAACAACAAAATCTCAATTACAACCGAAAAAAAAGAAAAAGTTATAAAGAGTGATCCCTTAATTTATTTAAAGAATTTAACAAATAAATTTAAGATAAAAATTCCTAAAACTTTACCATCTATGTCTTCTATGCTTGTGGGTTATTTTTCATATGACGTAATTAGGTACGTAGAAAAAATACCTGACAGATGTATTAATGATCTTAACATCCCGGATGTGAGACTTATGCGGCCGAAAAACTTGATTATTTACGATAATTTTAAAAAGAAAATTCATTTTATAGAGAATTTTTTCAGTGACATACCGATAAAAGATTATTTTGAAAAGTATAATTCAGTTAAAAGAAAGTTTGATTTTTACAATTTTTTAGAAAAAATTGATTTTAAAGAGGATTTTTTAAACAAGAAAAATTTAAATAAAGTTAAGTCGAATACTTCTAAAAATAAATTTATAAGCTCAGTTATTAAGGCAAAAAAATATATTTCTATGGGAGATATTTTTCAAGTTGTTTTAAGTCAAAGGTTTGAAAGAAAAATTGAAAAAACTCCTCTTGAAATCTATAATAATTTAAGAAAATTAAATCCTTCACCTTTCATGTTTTATTTCAATTTTAGTGATTTTAAAGTTTTAGGCAGTAGTCCAGAAATATTAGTCAGATTAAGAAATAATGATGTAACTATAAGGCCTATTGCAGGCACAAGACCCAGAGGAAAGAATAAAAAACAAGATAAAAAATATGAAAAAGAACTTCTTAATGATAAGAAAGAACTAGCAGAACATCTAATGTTGCTAGATCTAGGCAGAAACGATGTTGGAAAAGTATCAAAAATAAATTCTATTAAGGTAACAGAAAAATTTAAAGTTGAAAAATATTCACATGTTATGCATATAGTTTCAAATGTTACAGGAAAATTTAATAAAAAACTCTCAGTTTTTGAGACTCTTTTATCTGGTTTTCCGGCAGGAACAGTTAGTGGCGCACCTAAAATAAGAGCAATGGAAATTATTGATGAATTAGAAAAGAATAAAAGGAAACTATATGCTGGAGGTATCGGATATTTTACTCCCAACAATGAGTTTGATACTTGTATAGCTCTTCGAACAGCTTTAATTAAAAAAAATAAATTCTATGTACAAGCTGGAGCTGGTATTGTGGCAGATAGCAATCCAATCAAAGAATACAATGAAACAATTAATAAAGCTAAAGCACTCATGAGTGCAACAGACTAAATGAAAATACTGCTTATAGATAACTACGATAGCTTTACTTATAATTTATTTCACTACATTTCAAATTTCAAAAAAGATGTAGATGTCATTAGAAATGATAAAATTGATGGTGAGACTGTTTTAACAAAAAAATATAATAAAATTGTAATATCACCTGGTCCTGGTAATCCTAATCAAGCCGGTAACTGTCTTAAAATTGTGAAAAAGGTTTACAAAAAAATTCCTATTCTTGGGGTTTGTTTGGGTCATCAAATAATCGCTCAAGTTTTCGGCGGTAAAATTGTAAATGCAAAAAATTTAATGCATGGAAAAACCAGTAAAATTAAACATAATAAAAAGGGTTTATTTAAGAATATTAAAAATAACTTTGAAGCTACAAGGTATCATAGCCTAATAGTCGATCGTAAAAAACTCCCAAAAATACTAACAATTACAGCTGAAACTAGAAACAAAACAATTATGGGATTAATGCATAAAGATTACGATATTCATGGATTTCAATTTCATCCGGAGAGTATAAATACTAAAGTAGGAATGAAATTAATTAAAAATTTTATAAATAATTAAAATGATGGATATCATAGAAAATTTAAAAAAAGGACAGAACCTTACATTTGAGGAGAGTAAAGTTCTTTTCAATGACCTTATGGAAGGTAAATATAATGAAAATTTAGTTATAGAGATATTGGAATCTCTTATAAAAAAAGGTGAAACTAAAGATGAGCTAGCTGGAGGGATATTTGTTTTAAGAGAAAAGGCAATAAAAGTGAAAGCAGATAAAGATACTATTGATACTTGTGGCACAGGAGGTGACGGTCAAAACTCTTTAAATATTTCTACTGCAGCAGCTATTGTTTTGGGAAGTATGGGAGTGAAAGTAGCTAAACACGGAAATAAAGCTGTTTCTTCAAACTGTGGTTCAGCTGATGTATTAGAAGCACTTAAAATTAATATAAACTTGAAACCCAATGAAGTTGAGGAAAACATAAAAAAATTTAATTTTGCTTTTATGTTTGCTCCTAATTATCACTCTGCAATGAGACATGTTGGTTCTGCAAGAAAAAAAATGAGAAAGAAAACAATCTTTAATTTAATTGGACCTTTAAGCAGTCCAGCAAAAGTAAAAAGGCAAGTTATAGGAGTATTTGATAAAAAATGGATGAAGCCTTTTGCAGAAGCTTTAAAAGAAAATGGTGTAGTTCATGCATACATCGTTCACAGCGAAGATGGGATGGATGAAATTTCACCATTTGAAAAAACAAATGTGGTAGAACTTAAGGAAGGAAATATTACACGATTTTCAATTGATCCTAAGAACCTTGGATTAAATCCTTCTAACAAAGAAAATTTAAAAGGGAAAAATGCTAAATATAATTCTGAGAAAATAATTGAAATTTATAAAGGAAAAAATAATGAATTTTCTCAGTCTGTAGCTTTAAATGTTGCTGCTGGTTTAATAGTTTCTAGTAAAGAAAACAATTTTAAGTTAGCTTTTGAAAGGGCCACTAAGCATTTAAATTCAGGAAATGTATTTCAATATTTAAAAAAAATTCAATCGAATTAATGACAAATATTTTAGAAAAAATATTAAATGATAAAAAACAATCTTTAGAATTGATAAAGAAAGAAAAATCTTTAGATTTTCTAGAAAAAAATATTAAAGATCAAAAATTTTTCAATTTCAAAGAGGCAATACAAAAAAATAAAGGTGTTACCTTAATATCTGAAATTAAGAAAGCAAGTCCATCTGCTGGAATTCTTATTGATAATTTCAATCATCTTGATATAGCCAAAATGTATTTAGAGAATGGTGCTACTTGTCTTTCGGTATTGACAGAGGAAAATTATTTTTTAGGAAAATTGCAACATATTCAAGATATTAAAAAAAAATTAAATATACCTATTCTTGCAAAAGACTTTTTTATAGATCCTTATCAAATAGCTTTATCTAAAAGCTATGGATGTGATTGTATATTGATAATTATTGCAGCTCTTAATGGAAGCCAAGCTGATGAGATATACTATGAGGCTTTGAAACATAATTTGTCAGTAATAGTAGAAGTGCATGATCTTAAGGAAGCTGAGATTGCTCTAAAATATGATCAAGCTTTAATTGGGATAAACAATAGAAATTTGAAAACTTTGGATGTTTCGATAAATAATACAATTTCAATTTTTGAGGTTATTAAAGAACATAAAGGACCTCTCATATCCGAAAGCGGAATTAAGAACGAAAAAGATGCTATATTTATTTACGAAAAAACAGGAATTAAAAATTTTCTGATTGGAGAATCACTTTTAAAATCTGACAATCCTGGGAAATTAATGAAAAGATTAATTCAAATAACTCAATAAAAATAACCCTTATTTAACGTTGTAATTTAAAGAGAACTTTTATAGAACATTGATGTACAAGGTTTGTTCTATGCTTACTAAAAAACAAAAAAACTTATTAATTTTCATTAATAAAAAAATCAGATCCTCTGGGATATCGCCCTCGTATGAGGAGATGAAAGATTCTCTCAACTTGAAGTCGAAATCAGGTATTCATAGATTAATATCCGCGTTAGAAGAAAGAGGATTTGTGAAACGACTTGCTCATAAGGCCAGAGCGCTAGAGGTTGTTAAGCTTCCTGAAAATGCTAGTGCTAATGATATTTTTAATACTTTCACACCTAGTGTGATTAAAGGAGGTCTTGAGAATAATAGTAAAATTAATAATAAAGTTTCTGTACTAGGAAGTATAGCTGCCGGAACACCTATTGAAGCAATTCAACACGAGGTTGATAAGATTTCTTTGCCCGTAGATTTACAAGGTAAAGGAGATTATTTCGGTCTTAAAGTTAATGGGGACTCTATGATTGATGCCGGTATAAATAATGGAGATACTGTAATAATTAAAAAATCTTCAACAGCAGATGATGGTGAAATAGCTGTAGTTTTAATTGACGATCAAGAGGCTACATTAAAAAAAATAAGGAAAAAAGGTAAAACAATAGCTTTAGAGGCTGCAAATAAAAATTTTGGCACTAAAATTTATGCCTCTGATAGAATAAAAATTCAAGGTAAACTAGTTTCTTTGTATAGAAAATTTCATTAAAATAGTCTAAAAAAACTAATGTCATTTATTTGTAGGTTTGCTCCATCCCCTACTGGTCCACTCCATATTGGAGGTGTAAGGACAGCTTTATTTAATTGGCTTCTTGCTAAAAAGAATAAGGGTAAATATTATTTAAGAATAGAAGATACTGATAAAGAAAGATCAAAAGATGAATTTAAAAAACAAATAATTAATTCTTTGGGGTGGCTTGGAATTAAACACGACGGTGATGAATATATACAATCAAAAAATATATCGAAACATATATCTGTTGCAGAAGAACTTCTTAAAAAGGGTTTTGCGTATAGATGTTATTGCTCAGAAGATGAAATCAACTCTCAAAAAGAGAAGTGTAAAAAACAAGGCATCCCTTATATTTATAATAGAAAGTGGAGAGATGCAAAAGAACTTGAAGTTCCTAAAAATATTAAACCGGTTATAAGGTTTAAAAGTAAGATTTCAGGAAATGCAATTATCAAAGATTTAGTTCAAGGTGACAGAAATATCTCGAACTCAACAATTGAAGATTTTATAATTTTAAGAAAAGATAAAACACCTACATATCAGTTATCAGCTACTGTTGATGATCACGAAATGAAAATTAGTCACATTATAAGAGGTGACGATCACATGATTAATTCATTTAAACAAAAACAAATTTATGAGGCAATGAAATGGGAAGTACCGAAGTTCGCACATATACCTCTCATACACAGTGAAAAGGGAAAAAAGTTATCTAAACGAGATAACGCTGCAACAATAGATGAATACATAAAAATTGGAATACTGCCTGACTCACTAAGAAACTATTTATTAAGATTAGGATGGTCACATAAAGACAAGGAAATATTCTCACTTGAAGAAAGTATAAAGTTATTTGATTTTGAAGGCTTAGGTAAATCGCCATCAAAATTAGATTTATCAAGAATACTCTCCATGAATGAAACTTATATTAAATCAATCAGTGAAAAAGATTTATTTACTGAATTCAAAAATTATGCAGAAAAATTCAAACAAAAAATTCATTCTGATAAAGAAGACAGGTTAATAAAGTCCTTATTTTTCTTGAAAAATAAAGCTAAAACACTAGAAGATATATATAAAAACTCAAAATATATCATTAATGACGAAATTAATATAACTGAAGAAGATAAAAAATTATTAGATCAAAATTCAATTGAAGTAATTAAGTTTTTTTTAAATGAATTTGAAAAATTGAAAAGTCTTAATAAAGAAAGTTTAGAAAAATTAATAAAATTAATAATTGATAATAAAAAAACAAATTTTAAGGGTGTTGGTCAGCCTTTAAGAATAGGTCTAACTGGTTCTAGATTTGGGCCAGGAATTTATGATATAATTCTGTCTTTAGATAAAAATGAAATAACTAAAAGATTAAAAAAAATAATATAGTGTTATTGGGAAATAAGCTTTCTTAAATATTCGGCTGCTAAATTTGAGGGAAGATTTTTAGTTTTAAAATTATCAAGTATTGTTTCTGTATTTTTAACCTGTGCATTCATTTTGTCAGGATTATCTAAATACGATGATACTGTTTCGTATATGTTTTTTGGATTACATTTAGATTGTAAAAGTTCTGGTATTATCATTTTATCCGCAGCTATATTAATTATATTTGCATATTTAATTTTAACTAACATTTTTATTATAAAATAATTAATAACGTTCATCTTATATATTATAATTGATGGTACTTTATTATTAGAAATTTCTAATGAGACTGTTCCAGATTTAGCAATTGCAAAGACAGATTTTTTTAAGATATATTTTTTAATTTTTTCGTCACTTATAATTTCGCAGTTATTAATATCAGTGCTAATTAAAAAATCGTTTACTAATTTTTTTTGCGATTTGATAGCATGAAAAATATATTTCAAATCTGAGTACTTTTTATTAATTAATTTTATAGAATCTAATAAAATAGGCATTAATGTATTTATTTCTGATTTACGACTTCCAGGAAATATTGAGATAATTGCTTTGTTTTTATCAATAAACTGAGAAAGATCAATCTTTGAACTATCGTCCTCTTCAAGTAAAGGGTGGCCAATAAACTCACATTTAATATTGTTAGTTTCCCAATATTTTTTTTCAAACTTAAATAAAAGTAACATGTGGTCAACAAATTTTTAAATTTCTTTGATCCTTTTTTTTCTCCAAACCCACACCTGCGGAGCAACAAAATGAATAATCTTAGTTTGTGGTAAAATTTTTTTTACTTTTTTAGATACCCTTAATGTAAAATCAGGACTATCTACTGAAAATAAAATATCGGGTTTGTATTCAACAATTTTTTTTACAGTATAGTTTATATTATTATTTATTTTAAATATGTTAAATAAAACTTTTGTAAAACCTAAGTAAGTTACTTTATTTAAATCAAGTATGGATCCTATTCCTATTGATTGTAAATGCTCGCCTCCAAGAGCACGATATTCGATATTTGGCTCAATGATTTTCAATTTGTTTATAATTTTTGATGCTAATTTATCACCGGAAGGCTCGCCTGTTACTAAAAAGATTTTTTTCATATAACGCTAATAAACATTTTGTTCCTATTTGCAAAGTTAATACATTTTTTTTTATCTAAAAAAATATTTTTTTTGCTTTTTAAAACAACTCCTTTTAGTCCTGCTTGTTTACATTGTGTTAAAGTTTTAAAACCTACAGTTGGTAAATCGATTCTTAAATCTTGTTTTTTTTTTGGAAATTTCACTAAAACTCCTTTATTTCTATATTTTTTACTTATGCTTTTTTTTAACATTTTTTGAGTTCCGTCTTTACCTTCTAAGGCAATAACTTTTTTATTTCTCACAACTGAACCTTGAACGAAAGTATACTTACCTGATCTATTAATTGCTTTAATAGCTTTATTAATATCAACTTTATCTTCTTTGTTAGGTTTTATTTTGGAATAGTTTCCTTTTTTTAGAGATAATTCTGGGTTAAATTTTAAAGAACTTACTGTTAAAATTTTTTCTTTTTTTAAAATGTTTATGATTTCTTTTAAGATAGCTGCGTCTCCTAATTTTGAGCTTTTTACGATTCTAGGTATATAATAAATTCCTTTAAAATCTAGGCGAAGCCTGGAAAAGTTTGGCTTTTTTACACTACCTGCAAATAAAGCTTTTTTACAATTATTTTTTTTAAAAATATTTATTATTTTACCAAATTGTCCTATCGACACAGAATAGGAGTTTTTATCTTTTTTAAAAATTTTTTTTTTAGTTAAATCGATAATAATGTATTTTTTTTTATTTTTAATTTTTTTTAAAACTTGTTTTGGAAAATCATTTTCTCCAAATATTAATCCAATCATATAAATTTTAGCCTTGAGGTGAACAAATTGGTCTTTTTTTATCTTTTGCTATAAATTCAATCACTTCATTTACTAATTCATTATTTTTATATTCTCCATTAATTTTATTTAGGTTTTCATGTAAGTTTTTTGAGGCAAATATATCTTTATATGCTTTATCTAAAGACATTATTTTGGCATTTTCATATTTTTGTCTCCTTAGCCCTATCAAATTTAGACCCTGCAAATAATTTCTGTTTCCAATTGATAATCCAAAGGGTATTACATCTTTTAAAACACCGGTCATACCACCAATCATTGCTAATCTTCCAATTCTTGTAAATTGTTGCACTGCGGAGTTTCCGCCAATGACAACTCCATCTTCTATTGTGACATGACCTCCTAAAGGTACATTATTAGCTATGATAACGTTGTTTCCTATCTTGCAGTCATGGGCAATATGAGAGGAGATCATAAATAAACAGTTATTACCTATTATTGTTTTAGAACCTCCACCTTCAGTCCCCGGATTAATAGTAACATATTCTCTGATTAAATTGTTTGTTCCAATTATTAAATTATTTTTTTCACCTCTATATTTTAAATCTTGAGGTTGAGTTCCTATGCTAGCGAATGGAAAAATTTTTGTACCCTTACCTATTGAAGTGTTGCCCTCAATATGAATATTAGATATCAATTCAACATTATCATCCAAAATAACTTCTGGCCCGATACTACAAAAAGGTCCAATCTTTACACTTTTTGCAATTTTTGCTTTTGGGCTTACTATACTTGATTTGTGTATCATTATTTTCTATCAACTATTGTTGCAGACCATTCGGCATCTGCCATTTTTTTTCCATTTACTTTTGCCGTCCCCTTATATTTCCAAACTCTTCCGTGAGATCTTATTGCCTCTATCTCCAAATGTAATTCACAGTCGGGAATAACTGGACTCCTAAACCTAGCTTTGTCTACACTCATTAAATAGACCAACTTGTTGGCATATTCTTTTGGATCAATACAATGTGCAGTTAAAGCTGCTGCTGCTTGACCAAAAGCCTCAACGATTAACACTCCTGGCATTACAGGTTGGCCAGGAAAATGTCCCTGTACATAAAAGCTTTCTTTTTTTACATTTACGATTGCTGTAGCTGATTTAAGAGGAACAATGTTAATAAGTTTATCAATCAATAACATAGGCTCTCTGTGGGGTAGTAAACTTTCAATCTTTTTTTTATCGATAGAATTTTCGCTCATTTATTTTTCCAATTCTTAATAAAATCTTTAAATGGGATAGCAGGATAACCCATAACTACTTCATTATCAGAAATATCTTTTATTACTCCACTACCTCCACCAATTTTAACATTATTTCCTATTTTGAGATGTCCTGAAATACCTGCCTGGCCTCCAATAGAAACATTATTTCCAATTGTTGAACTGCCTGCAAATCCAACTTGTCCAGCAATCATACAATTTTTGCCAATCTTTACATTATGAGCTACATGAACTTGATTATCTAAGTAGGTATTTTCGTCTATGACCGTATCATCAATTGAACCTCTATCAATGGTACAAGCACTAGCTATTTCAACATTTTTATTGATAAATACACAACCTTTGTGAGCAAATTTAAAATTTTTATCTTTCATAGGTATAAAACCAAATCCTTTTAATCCTATTTTGCAACCATCCTGGATAACAACATTATCACCGATTATGCTGTTTTTAATCAAAATACCAGATCCTATTACACAATTTTTTCCAATTTTAACGTCGTGTTCGATGATAGTATTGCTTCCAATAATGGACTTTTTACCAATATTTACTTTTTTTCCAATCAAAACATTGTTACCAAATTTTACTGAGGGAAATTTTGACTTTTTTGGTTCATCAAGAGTTAAATCTGGATAATCAATATCGGCGTTTGGATAAAATTTTTTTGATACTTTGGCAACCTCTAGTAAAACGTTTTTAACGAATATTTTCTTACAATTTTTTGGTAAGATTTCACCCAGTTTTTCAGTGGTTATACAAGCTTTTGCCTTGGTTACTTTTGCAATTTCAGAATATCGTGAAGAGTCTAAGAAAGTAATATCTTTAACACTTGCTTTATTTAATATTTTTATATCAAAAATTTTATCATTAAATTTACAGGTTCTTATTAATTCTTTTAAGGAGTAAGGGCCTTTTGGCCTAAAAAAACAAGTGTCTTTCATGAATTTATTTAATATTTAAAGTTTTGACTTTATTATTTAATAATTCAATTGCTTTTTGAGAAATATCAAGGTTATTTTCTACTAATACAACAGTTTTTCTATCTACTACCATTTTTATGTTATTACTTTTCATATATTCTTGTAAAAGAGGTTTCAAAATTCCTAAAAGTTTTTTTCTACTGTCAAATCTAAGTTTATCAATGTCAGTTAAAGTCTTTTGTTTATTTTGTCTATGTTTTGCAACTCTATCTCTTAATTTTTTAACTTCTTTTTCATATTCATCTTTGTTAAGAATTTTTTTCTTTCCTACTATTACTTTTTCATCATCCAATAATTTTTTTTCAGTTGCTTCAAAGCTTTTTGTTGCATTTTTGAGTTTATTTGTGAGTATTTTTTGGGCCTCTTTCCCAGCTAAACTATTATTTAGTACCCTTGAAACATCGATCGTATATGTCGCTTCAGCAAATAAATAACTCGGAATAAAAATCAAAATTAATAATAATATAATTTTTTTTTTCATTAAAATGTTGTTCCTATGTTAAATTTAAATGATTGCGTTACATCTGAACTTGCTTTTGAGATATTTTGAGAGAAAGTAAAAGTCATTGGTCCCAATGGCGATAACCAGCTTGTATTTACTCCGGTAGAAGATCTGATTTTGTTACTGTCATCTATAGAGCTATCATAATCTATACCCCAAACATTTCCAAAATCTAAAAAGAGACTGACATCTGTTTTTGTTGACTCTGGTAAAAGATTAGGAAGACTTCCTTCAAAGTTTAATGCTGTAACGTAATTACCACCAATAAAGTCTTCACCGTCTTTTGGGCCTACTCTTCCACTTTCAAATCCTCTTAATCTTGATCCTGGTAAACTTAATCTGTGATTTAATCTTACGTCTTCTCCTAATCCAGTTCTTGCTGCACCATAAAATTTAATTGCCCCTATAAAGTTTTCAGAAAAAGTGTTGTATCTGCTAACGGCTATTTTATTTGCAATTGATGGGGAGTCAGCATAAAGCGGGAGTGCTTGAGAAAAACTAGCAACATATCCACTTGTAGGCATAAAAGATCTATCTCTTTTGTCTTGAATAAATCCATAATCAAAAAATACTTCATTAAAAGAACCAGACTGTTTTTTTAATAGACTTGAAGCTGAGTCATCAACAGTAAGTTTATTAACTGCAAAACTTAATTGTGGGGTAAAATATATATCTTTATATTGCTCGAATTCTGTCCCAACTATAAAATTTGTTGTTGAATTTTCATAACCTGAGTCTTTTTTATCTATTTTAGTACTAGCTAAACCTAAATTTAGAACATTTCCTGAATAATTAAAATCGGGATTTCTAACATTAAATGAACCCCTCACAGAATTATCGCTTACTTCAACGTCAGTTGATAACTTAATGCCGTTTCCCATCCAGTTATTTTCTTTTATACTGAAAGCTATAGTGCTTCCATCTGTTCCTACCCCTGCACCAGCACTGATTTCTCCTGTTGGCTTTTCCTCAACATCTATTTCAATTATTTTAGTTCCATCTAAGGAGCCTTCTTTAATTAGATAATCAACTTTGCTAAATAAGTTTTTTGATTTTAAATTTGAAATTGATTTATTTAACTTTAGTTCATTAAATGGGTCACCTTCATCGAGAAGTAGAGAGGATCTTATTACATGTTCTTTAGTTACGTTATTTCCAGTTACATTGATCTCTTGAACCAGATTCTTTTTACCTTCAAAAATATTTAAAACAACTTCAATATTTTCGTTTATTACTGACTCTTTTACTGAATGTTCAACAAACTGTAGTTCATTCTCAAATATTATAATATCGATATTGTCTAAAATTTTTTTTATTTTAAAAGGAGAGTAGTAATCACCTATAACTTTTTGGAATTCTTTTTCTAAAGATAAAAAGAGTTTATTGTCTAATACTGGATCAACTTTAGTTGATATCTTAGAAATTCTGTATCTATTTCCAGAGTTTATATTATAAGTTAAAATCACATCTTCTTTTTGTATCTCTGCAAAACTTGATGTTATTTGAACATCATAATATCCAGCTGACTTATAGTAATTTTTCAAAAGTCTTTTATCTAATTCTATCAATCTTTGATTAAAATAAATTGACTTAGTTAAAAACTTCCAAAACTTATATTCCTGGGATACGATTATATCTCTTAATCTTCTATCTTTTATTTTTTTTTCACCAATGAAATTAATCTTTGATATTTTTAGCTTATCGCCTCTTTCAATAAAAAAAGTCAAATTTACAATATCTTCAGTTACATTTTCAAATTTTGCATCTACGTTTGCAAAGCTAAAACCGAGATCTTGATAGAGTGTTTTTATCAGTTGAGTATCTTTTAAAATTTGTGATTTTATAAAGGAACCTTTCTGCCTGGATGAAATTTTTTCAAGTATTATTTCTTTATACTTTTCAACCTTTTCTCCATCGATAATAATTTGATTAATCACCGGATGTTCAATGACTTTAATTTTTAATTCATTATTTCTAAATGATAATTCAATATCTTGAAAAAAATTTGTCTCGTATAGATTTTTAGTAATTGTATCTAATTTTTTTCTATCAAGATCTTGGCTTTTATCGATTCCTCCATAAACAATTATAGTTTCCTTCGTAATTCTTTTGTTACCTTCCACAGTAATTTTGTTAATTTTTTCAGCATGGAGATTTGAGGAAAAAATAAATAATAAAATAAGTGATATATTAATTATTCTAAACATGTTATTTTTTAATAATCCTTAAGGTTGTTTCTCTTGACCATCTATCAATTTTATTAATTATATTAATATTATGAGGGATCTGTATAGCATACTTTTTAAAATTTTTATCTTTCAAAACGCTTGATAAAAGCTTCATAATTCCATTAAAGCTTATTTTTTTTCTTAAAAAGTGATCAACTAATATTTCATTAGCTGCATTAATGATTATTGGTAAAGATTCGTAACGGTTCAAAATGGGTAAAATTTTAAAAGGTGGAAAATTTTTTTTATTTATTTCAATAAAGTCAAACTTTTTAAAATTATGTTTTTCAGTAATTGTATAATATTTTTTAATTTTTGAATTATTATTTAAAAGAGCATTTGATATAGGTATTATCATATGTGGTTGGTGAAAAAGCATTTTAGAAAGTCCATTTTCATACTCAATTATAGCATGAATTAAAGATTGTGGATGGATAATTATTTTAATTTTATCTTTATATTGTTTAAACAACTTTTGTGCTTCGACAAGTTCAAATAATTTGTTCATCATTGTAGCAGAGTCAATTGAGATTTTTTTTCCCATATTCCATTTCGGGTGATTTAAAGCTAATTTCGGCGTTATATTTTTAGTATTCTTTTTATTTAGAAAAGGTCCTCCAGATGCAGTTATATATATTTTTTTAATTGGACTTTTTTCATTACTTTCCAAGAGTTTTTTTATAGAATAGTGTTCAGAGTCAATTGGGATCAACTTAGTTTTATTATTCTTTAATACTTTACTTAATAATCGCCATCCGCAAATTACAGACTCTTTATTAGCAAGTAAAATAAGTTTACTTTTTTTTGCGTATTGTATTGTTGGTAATAAACCAGCAATTCCAGGTATTGCAGAAACTGTAATATCGACTTTTTTTTCCTTTTTGATAAATTTATGATCGTTGTAAATTTTAATTTTTGAATGTTTGTATAGCTTTTTAATTTTTTTAAAGACAACTTTATTTTTTATAATAAATATTTTAGGTTTAAAATTTTTAATTTGTGATTTTATTTTTTTTATATTTTTATTAGAAACTAAAATATTAATTTGAAAATTTTTTTTTTCTTTTTTAATAATCCTTAAAGTTGTTTCACCAATAGAACCAGTTGATCCAAGTATATTAATTTTTTTTTTCATTAAAATTTACTTAATAATATTAAAATTATAAAACCAATAGGAACACCAAGTAATATTCCATCTATTCGATCGAGTATTCCTCCGTGACCAGGTAAAATATTTCCTGTGTTTTTCAGTTTAGCTTTTCTTTTCAAGTATGAAAAAATAAGATCACCAATTTGAACAGATAATGATATAACAAAACCAGCAATTACAAGTGATAAAATATTTTCATTTACTACAAAGTTTAAACTAAGACAAGCTGTTAAAGTTGAAAATAAAATTGCACCAATGCTGCCTGAAATAGTTTTGTTAGGACTTATAGACGTAAGCTTCCGACCTTTAAAAACTTTACCAAAAGTGAATCCTCCAATATCAGAAGCTACGCAAATTAATAAGATTGTAAATAAAAGTACTTTTAAGTGAAAAATAAAAGAGATTATTAGAAAAAGTCCGCTGATAATTAACAAATAAATAGCAAATAAAAGATTAAATAAAACTAAGTTTATTTTTGTTTTAGTTAATCTTTTTAAAATGTTGTGGAATTCAAGTAATGAAAATATTGATATAATGATAAGAACATAGCCTAATATAAAATTGGAGGCTACCGTAAATGATAATAATAATATTAAGATTACAGAAGTTAAAACTCTTTTTTTTAATTCATAATTCATTTAAATGGCTCCGTAATTTCTTTTAATGTTTTTAAAATCTCTTATAATTTTTTTATAATCATTGATAGAAAAATCTGGCCAAAGTTTATTTAGAAAATATATCTCAGAATATGCTAATTGCCAAAGTAAGAAATTGCTTAATCTTTTTTGTCCACCAGTTCTAATTAAAATATCAGGGTCTGGCTCGTTTTTGGTATATAAGTGTTTTTCAATATTTCTTTCTGTCAAATTTTTTCTTTTTTCTATTTTATTAAATGCGTCTATCAACTCTTTCTTTGAACCATAATTGATTGCTAAATTTACTTTAATTTTTTTGTTATTTTTAGTTTTATTTGAAGTCTCTCGCAAAACTTTTTTAAGTTTCATTGGAAGTTCATTTATTCGACCAATAAAGTTAATTTTGATACCGTTTTTAATAACATTGTTTAATTCTTTTTTGAAATAAAGTAAAATTAACTTAAATAAAAAGTTAATTTCTTTTTTTGGTCTTTTCCAATTTTCTGTAGAAAAAACGTAAAATGTAAGAATAGGTATTTTTAATTTTGTTGAAACTTCTACAATTTTACTTACTGTTTTTACTCCACTAGTATGTCCAAAATTTCTACTCCTCTTTTTTTTTAAACCCCATCTGCCGTTACCGTCCATTATAAAGGCAACATGGTTTAACTTATTCATATTTGAAGTATCTCTTTTTCTTTCTCTGATGATATTTTATCTATATTTTCTATATTTTGATCTGTTATTTTTTGGTTATTTTTTTCAAATAAATTATTTTGATCTTCTGAAATTATTTTCTCTTTAAGCTTTTTTTTTAAATCTTCGTTTGCTTCTCTTCTTATATTTCTGATTGAAACTTTACTTTTTTCTGTCATATTTTTTAACACTTTTATCAATTCTTTACGTCTTTCCTCAGTAAGATTTGGTATTCTTATTCTAATAGTTTGCCCATCAACTTGTGGATTAATTCCTAAATCTGATTTTTGAATTGCAGAGTCTACTAACTGAACATTTCCTTTATCCCATATTTGTAAAGATAGTTGTCGTGGTTCAGGAATACTAACGGTAGCTAACTGGTTTATAGGTAAAAGTTGACCATAAACATCAACTTTAATATTATCAAGCATTGAAGAGTTTGCTCTGCCGGTCCTTAAAGTTGATATATCTTTTTTAAAAGATTGGATAGATTTCTCCATTTTTAATGAATAATTTTTCTCATTAAACTCTGAACTCATTTTAAATTCCTTCTCCAACTTTATATCTTACAAAATCAATTACCTTAATCTTCTCGTTAGATTCGTTTTCTTTAATAACATCGGAAACTTTTTTTTTGGGATCCATAATCCAAATTTGATTTAACAAAGTGTTATCAGATACAAACTTATTAAGTTTTCCCTTAGAGATTTTTTCAATCATCTCCCCTTTTTTTCCTGAATTAACCAATTCTTCTTTTATAATTTCTAATTCTTTATCTAAAACTTGTTTTTGAATTCCATTGGAGTCAATAGCAATAGGATTGGAAGCAGCGATATGCATTGCTAATTTTAAACCAAGATCTTTATTCTTATCATTGGAAAGATTGCTTAATTTTACTACTGAGATAATTTTTCCAATATTTTTTTCTATAGGAGAGTGAACATAAGAAAAATTTTCACCTCCTTTTTTATCAAAAAAAGTAGATCTTCTAATAGTGATTTTTTCCCCAATTTTCGCTATTAAATTTATTAAATTTTCATTTACTTTAAGATCATTTTTCATTTTTGAATTATTTAAATTTTCAATATCACCCTTGGTGCTAAAACTTAAATCAGATATTTCTTTACAGAAATTTATAAAATCTTGATTTTTTGCAACAAAATCTGTTTCACTGTTGATCTCAATTAATGACACATCACCATCTAATTCTTTTTTTAAAACAAGACCTTCTGAAGCAGTTCTGCTCATTTTTTTTGAAGCCTTTGCTATTCCTTTTTTCCTTAAATATTCCACAGATTTTTCAATGTCACCATTATTTTCATCAATAGCAATTTTGCAGTCTTTAAATCCAACGCCAGTAAGTTCTCTAAGTTTTTTTATGCTTTCTAAGAGATCCTTATTAGACATTTAATTCTTAATTTGAGGTGTTTTTTTTATTTTTTCTTTTTTCTCTGTTTTTTTTGGAGATTTAATTTCTTCTTTTGGCTCTTTTTTTTCTATATACTTTTCTGCATCAACAATGGTTTGTTTAAGTAGATCACAATAAAGATTTATTGATCTTCTTGCGTCATCGTTGCCTGGAATAGGAAAATTAATATTAGTTGGGTCTGAATTTGTGTCGAGTATTGCAATTATTGGAATATTTAGTTTTCTTGCCTCATTAACCGCCAAAGACTCAATATTTGTATCAATGATAAAAATTAATTCAGGTAACTTTCTCATTTCAGATATACCACCCAATGATCTTTGTAATTTATCCCTTTCTTTTCCAAATTTTAATATTTCTTTTTTTGTAAAGCCAGTATTTTCTTTAGACAATTCTTGATCAAGCATTTTCATTCGCTTAATTGAATTTTGTATTGTGTTCCAATTGGTTAACATTCCGCCCAGCCATCTAAAATTAACAAAATATTGTCCTGTCTCTTTAGCTAAATTGCCTACTTGTTCAGATGCTTGTTTTTTAGTTGAAACTATTAAAATCTTTCCACCTCCAGAGATTGTTTTGTGGACTTGTACTAAAGCGTTTTTAAAAAAATTTACTGTTTGAGTTAAATCGATTATATGTATTGAGTTTTTTTCTCCAAAAATGTATTGCTTCATTTTCGGATTCCACCTTAAAGTTTTGTGACCAAGGTGAACTCCAGCCTCTAAAAGTTGTTTAATATTTACTTCAGGTACATTCATTTTTATTTTCCGGTTAATCCACCATAGCTACTCCAATTAAGGACCGGTAGGGGTTTAACCCTTTTTGCTATGTGCGAAATTAGTTTTTAATTATATTTAATTTATGAAAAAATCAAGCATCTAAAAGGTTATTTTCTTTACGTATTGCTTGCTTTTTACATTTTTTAAAATATTCAAGTCAAATTTCCTATGATTTTCTAGATTAAAAGTTAATTTTTTATCCTCATTTTTGATAATTATCTCGATTGCTGTATTGCCTTTTTCGCTAAGAAAATCTTTTAATTCTTTTATATCTGAACTCTCATCTATCTCAATAGAAACCTTTTTGTATTCTTTATTTAAAATGTCATTTAAGATTGAAATTTTTTTAACATTAATTCTCATTTGATTGATATCTTTATTATTAACATCCTTTTGTAATGTGAGGACAAATGACTCGGCCTCTTTTAAATTATCTCTATTATTAATCAAATTTTCTGAAAACAGAAATAATTCAAATTCACCTTCTATATCGCTAAATTTAACTATTGCAAAAGGAGTGCCTTTATTGCTCTTTTTTTCTTGAATTGACATAATGGTTCCTCCTACTAACGCATTATTATCACTGTTAGTGATAAATTTTTTATAAGGAATGATATTTAATTGCTTAAAGATATCTATGTATTCATTAAGTGGATGATCACTAATATAAAAGCCTAAAGATTTAAATTCTTCATTTAGTAGATCATTTTTGCTCCAAGCGTTAGTTTCTACGAGGTCGAAATTTCTTTGAGTATCATCATTATTGTCAAAAAGATTACTTTGTTTATTAATTTTTTCCTCATGATGGTTTTTCGTAGCCTGGATTATTTTTGGTATCGATTTAAATAATTTATTTCTATTAATTTCAATACAGTCAAATGATCCTGACTTAACTAATCCTTCCAATTGTAATTTGTTAATATCTTTTGGGTCAATTCTTTTAATAAAATCCCAAAGTGATTTAAATTTTCCATTAGTCTCTCTCTCTTTAACTATGTTTGAGATAGCTAGATAACCAACATTTTTTACAGCTCCCAAACCATAATAAATTTTATTATTTTCTGCTTTAAAGTCAGCAAAACAATTATTTATGCACGGTCTTACAACATTGACATTTAATCTTTTCAATTCTTCTACAAATTCCCTTAATTTGCTTGTATTAGTAAGTTCAGTTGTCATTGTGGCCGCTATAAAGTCCTCTTTATGATAAGTTTTTAAATAAGCTGTCTGATAAGCAACTAAAGCATATCCAGCGGCATGACTTTTGTTGAAGCCATACTCTGCAAATGGTTCAATTTTAGTAAAAATATAATTAGCTAGATCCTTTTTAATCCCGTTTTTAACTGCGCCATTAACAAATCTTTCTTTTTGTCTTTCTAATTCAGCTCTCTTTTTTTTACCCATAGCTCTTCTCAAGATATCGGCCTCTCCAGCAGAAAATCCTGCTAGAATTTGAGCTATCTGCATAACTTGTTCTTGATAGATTATAATACCATAAGTGGGTTCTAATATTTTCTTTAAAGATGGATGAATATATTCAGGTTGTTTAACCCCATTCTTACAATCATTATAGAGTGGTATGTTGCTCATTGGGCCTGGTCTATATAAAGCAACTAAGGCTATTATGTCGTCAAATTTATTTGGTTTCATTTGCTTTATGGACTCTCTCATGCCCGTGCTCTCTAACTGAAATAAGCCCGTTGTTTCTCCTGTAGACAACAGATCAAATACTTTTTTATCCTTCAAGTTTATTTTGCTTATATCTAGATTTATTTTCTTTTGTTTTAACATCTTTAATGTTTTATCTATTACTGTGAGAGTTTTAAGACCTAATAAATCAAATTTAACCAGACCAGCATTTTCTGATGAGTACATATCGAACTGAGTTGAAGGTAAAAAAAGATTGGAGTTATGATCTATATATAAAGGCACCATATCAGATAGCTCTTCCCCAGCAATTACAACTCCTGCAGCATGTGTAGCCATATTTCTATTTAAGCCCTCTATTTTCAAAGAAAGTTCAATTAATTTTTCAACTTTTTTATTTTTTTTTATTTCATCTTTAAATCTAGGCTCTCTGTCAATTGACTCTTGTAAGGTAAGAGGTCTGGAAGGATCAAAGGGTATCATTTTACATATTTTATCTACATGTCCATATGGCAATCCTAAAACTCTGCCTACATCTCTTAATGCCATCCGAGCTTTAAATTTGCCAAAAGTAATTATGTGAGCAACGCCATCTTTATATTTTGATTTTAAATACTCGAATACTTTATCCCTTTTCTCTTCACAAAAATCTATGTCAAAATCAGGCATTGATATTCTATCTGGATTTAAAAATCTCTCAAAGATTAAGTCAAATTCAATTGGATCAAGATCAGTAATATCTAAACAGTAAGCTACAAGAGAACCCGCGCCTGAACCTCTTCCAGGACCTACCGGTATATAATTTTTTTTTGCCCATTTAATATAATCTGAAACTATTAAAAAATAACTTGAGTAGTTCATTGAATTTATAATGTTAATTTCATGGATAAGCCTATCTTGGTATTTTTTTTTTAATTCAGACTTGGATGTAAGATTGTTATTTTTAAAAATATAATTTTCTAATCTAAGCTTAAGTCCATTTTGTGCTTGATTTAATAACTCAGTTTCAACTGAATTATCCTCATTTCCTTTTATTTTAGGAAGAATAGGATTAGATTTTTTTGGTTTAAAATTAAAACGATATGGAAAATTATAATTATTTTCAAGTGCCTCTGGTATATCGCTATAGATCTTTTCTAGCTCTTTAAAATTTTTTATATAATGTTCACTGCTATATCTTTTTCTATTTTTTTCATCTAGAAAAGTTTTATTTTTAATACAAACTAATGAATCATGTGCCTCTGACATTTTTTGTTCTAAGTAATAGATTTCTTGAGATGCTATGATTGGTAAATTGAAATCATTCGATAATTTAAGCAGAAATTCCTCGAAAGATTTTTCTCCCGGCTCATTATGTCTTTGTATTTCTAAATAAAATTTATCTTTAAATATCTGAGATAATCTATCAAATATTTGATTAATAACCTTTATTTTATTTGCTGAAAATAAAATACCAAAAAAATCATTCAATCCTCCTGATAGGGCAATTAAACCATCTGCATTGTTATATAAATCATCTAATTTGCAATGAGGGACTGATAGTTTATTTCTAGTTAAAAAACTTTTGGAAGATAGTTTTATAAGGTTTTTATAGCCAGTTTCAGTAGAAGCAAACAAAGGGATTCTAGAAATTAAGTTTTCTGATACAAAATTAATTTGCGACCCAATTATTGGTTGTGTTCCAGCTTTACTTATTTTTTCAGAAAATTCTAAGGCACCACAAAGATTATCATAATCACAAATTCCAGCAGCTTTGATATTATTTAGTTTGCAAAACGATGCTAAATCTTCAATCTTAATAGCACCTTCACATATTGAGTATTGTGTATGTATTTTAAAATTTGTGAATTGTTTTTCACTTTTTTCCATTTGTTCTTTTTATATTACAATTTGAAATACTCAACTTATAATCCGCTAAGTTAGCAAGTTCTCTATTGTGAGTTGCAAATAAAATAGCTTTATTTAATTTTTTTAATTTTTTGAATAATTCAAATATCTCTAATGAAGTTTTACGATCAAGGTTACCTGTGGGCTCATCTGCTAAAACTAAATCGGTTCCAGCAACCAAAGATCTTGCTATTGCAACTCTCTGTTGTTCACCACCAGACAATTCATTTGGAAAGTGTTTTTTCCTATCTAAAATTTTTGTATATCTTAAAATATCATTAACTTTCTCAATACTTTTATTTATATTTTCTTCTTTGATAATTAAAGGCATCAAAACGTTTTCCATAACTGTAAAATCACTTAATAAATTATGATTTTGAAAGATTATAGAAATATTTTTTTGTCTAATTATATTTTTAAGTTCAGTTTTGATTTCTTTTATCTCTTTTCCCAAAACATATATATATCCAGAAGAGGGCTTTTCTAATAGAGCCAGCATATGTAAAAATGAGGATTTTCCAGATCCAGATGGACCTGTTAAAGCCACTAGCTCTCCCGGTTTAATACTAAAATTAACATTTTCTAAAATTTTAATTTTTTTCTTGTCATGTGAAAAAGTTTTCTTTAAATTTTTTGTCTCAACAATATATTTATTCATATTTTAAGGCCATAGTGGTTTGCATTTTCGAAATTGATCTAGCGGGGAAATATGATGCCAAACTAGTGATAAAAAGTGAAAAAATAAAAATTACGAAAACTGACAAAAAATTTATTTCACTTGGCATTTTATCCAAAAAGTATACTTCTGGTGGAAAAATATTTAAATCTAAAGTTGAAGATAAAAAGACTCTAATCTTTTCTATATATAAAGAAAAAACTATACCAATGATGATGCCTGAAATTGTAGCAAATAACCCTATTAAAAATCCTGTTAAAAAAAAAGACTTTTTTATTGATTTATTACTCATACCTAAAGTTTGAAGTATTGCTATTTCCCTTGTTTTATTTTTAATTAATATAGTTAAACCAGATATAATATTAAATGCAGCTACTATTATTATTAGAGTTAAAATAATGAACATTACATTCCTTTCAATTTTTAATGCATTAAAAAAAGATTTATTTAAATCGTTCCATGAATATACAAAAAGGTTCTTATCAATATTTTGTATTTCTTTTTTTAGCTTGTCAGCTAGTAAAGGATTTTTTATATATATCTCAATGTTTAAATCTTCCTTATTTTTATTAAATAAAGATAAAGAGTCTTCAATTGGGATCAAAACTAAGTTTTGATCGAACTCGTAAAATCCACTGTTAAATATACCACTTATTTTAAAAGTCTCTTGTATAGGTACCATTCCTATTGGGCTAGTTATAAAAGATGATGACATTAAATTAATTTTGTCACCAATTTTTAAATTATTGTTAAAAGCCAATTCTCCTCCAATAAATACTGTTCCTTTTTTAAAATTTGCATATTTTCCTTTTACAATTAAACTATCTGAAATTATCTTCTTTAAATTTTCTTGTTCTGTTCCTTTTATAAAAACTCCTTTAGCTTTATCTTCGCTCAAAATAATGCCTTCTCCAGAAAAAGTTTCTGTAAAAACGAAATCTTTATATTTATTAGTTATTTCCTCCCTAAATTTATTTCCAATTACATTGCCATTTGGATCTATAATTATGTGTGGATTTAAACCTAATATTTTATTTGTAAGGTCTGTTCTGAAACCATTCATGACTGACATTACAATAATCAAAATTGCAACACCGAGCATTATTCCTAAAAAGGAAAAAATTGAAATAACTTTTAAAAAACCCTCCTTTTTTTTTGGTTTTAAGTTTCTGGATGAGATGAATTTTTCTGATTTAGTAAACAATTTAACCAATTAGTTTTTTTTTAATTTCTTTTAAATCTATAATTGACGTATCAGAATTTATCTCTTTAAATTCAAACTTATCATTGTTAGATTTTGAGCCAATAATAATTTGATATGGTATTCCAATCAAATCATGTTTTTTAAATTTATTTGACATATTTTCATCAACATCATCTAACAATACGTCAATTTTTTGTTTTTTTAATTCTAAATATACCTTCTCTGCCTTTTTGAGATTTTCTTTATTATTTTTGCTTATACTAGGAATTATGACTACATCAAAAGGAGCAATAGCTTTAGGCCATTTCATGATATCTTTTTCATATTTCGCCTCAATAATAGCAGCTACTAATCTTGAAACTCCTATTCCGTATGAGCCCATCTTAACACTTTTGTTGCCGCTCTGAGTGTCCACTAAACACTTCAAAGGTTTAGAGTATTTATCGCCAAAATAAAAGATGTGGCCTACCTCAATACCTTTTGTGATAATTTGATCTTCTTTTTTTACTCTATTTTCAAATTCTTTTTTATCAAATTTTTCATCGGTAGCGGTGTATATTTCTGAGAAATCTTTTCTTATTTGTTCTAAAGACTTTTTCGATGAATTATATTTAGACAAATCAAAATTAAAAATTTTTTTATCTGCAAATATTTTGCTTTCGCCAGTATCAGCTAAAATTATGAATTCATGAGATAAGTCTCCTCCAATTGGACCTGTATCAGCTGCCATAGGTATGGCTTTTAATCCAAGTTTTTGAAAAGTTTTAAGATAAGCATAAAACATTTTATTGTAAGAATGTTTTGCAGAGTCTTCGTCTATATCAAAAGAATATGCATCTTTCATATAAAACTCTCTACATCTCATAACACCGAATCTTGGTCTTATTTCATCCCTAAATTTCCATTGTATATGATATAATATTTGAGGGAGAGATTTGTAAGATTTAATACTAGTTCTAAAAATATCAGTTATTAATTCTTCATTTGTTGGTCCATATAACATTTCTCGACCTTGACGATCTTTAATCCTTAGCATTTCTTCTCCATAATCCTCATATCTTCCGCTTTCTTTCCATATTTCAGAAGATTGTATTGTCGGCATAAGAAGCTCTTGTGCCCCGATGTTATTTTGTTCCTCTCTAACAATATTTTCAATTTTTTTCATTATTTTAAAACCCAGTGGTAACCATGAGTAGATGCCTGTTGCAGATTGTTTGATCATTCCAGTTCTTAGCATCAATTGGTGAGACTTAATTTTTGCATCAGAAGGGAAGTCTTTAATTATTGGAACAAATAGTTTAGATAAATGCATTAAATAAAATAATTTCTTAAATTTAAAATTTCGTTATTAACCATATAATATATACTTAAAAAAATTACAGAAGTAATTAAGGTTGTATAAATAAACTTTTTAAGTATATTTGCTTTTTTTGGAGCACCAGGATCAATTCCGCTAATTTTATCAGTAAATTTACTATTATTTGGCTTAATACCTACAGGAAGTAAAGAGAAGAAAATTATCCACCAAATACATACATATATCACTATCGAGCCGGTTAAACTCATTAAATCCTTGCAATGTTTATATTTGTAAAAGGTTTTTTTCCAGTTTTTTCTTTAATAATTTTTCTACAGTTTTGTTTAAGTGTTTCAATTAAATTTTTTTCCTGATTCTTGCTTTGTAAAGAAAAAGTTCTACAAATGCTTGAAATTTCGTCCTCCATATCAAAAATAAAGGTTTCATTAACTTCATCTTCTGGAATGCCTTTAAATGAAATAACTGGTTTTTTTATTTTTCCATTGTTAGTAACAATCAAAGTAACTTCTAAATATCCATTCAGAGAAAGGTTTTTTCTCTCTTTTATAGATTGAGAGTCAGCGCTAACCCCTATTGTGCCATCTAAGTACATTCTACCAGATGGAGCTTTATCTATAATTTTAGGCTTTCCTGAATTTAATTTAATAATATCACCATTTTCAATTAATAAAGCTTGAGGTATTTGCATTTTTTTTGCAAAAGTAACATGTTCTTTCATGTGCCTATGCTCTCCGTGGACTGGTATTATACATTTTGGTTTAACCCATGAATACATATCTTTTAAATCTTCTCTATTTGGGTGACCTGAAACATGAACAAACGCATTTTCTTCAGTTATGATTTCTACATCGGCTTTAGTAATTAAGTTTTGTAATTGGTATAATTTTTTTTCATTACCAGGAATAATTTTTGAAGAAAAAATAACAGTGTCGCCTGGCTCTAAATAAACATCTGGATGAATATCATTTACTATTCTATTCATGGCACCCATAGGTTCACCTTGGCTACCCGTACAAAGGTAGATAATTTTATCTCTAGAAATTTTTTTAGCATCTCTTGGGTCAATCGGATCCAGTAAATTTTGCAAATATCCACACTTTCTTGCAGCTTTGTAAATTCTATGCATTGATCTTCCAACTAAACAAATATTTCTTTTAGTCTTTTTTGCACAATAAAAAATTGTTTCCATTCGAGCTACATTTGAAGCAAACGAAGTTACAATTATTTTTTTATCCTTTAATTCCATAATTTTTAACAAACTCTCTCTAACATCTATTTCAGAGCCTGCTCTACCTTCGCTGAAAACGTTAGTTGAATCGCAGATCATAGCTATTACTTCTTTGCTACCAATATTTTTTAATTTTTGTTTATCTATTTCTCCCCCAATTAAAGGATTAGGATCAATCTTCCAGTCTCCTGTATGTAAAATAACTCCCGCAGGTGTAGTTATACATAGACCATTTGGTTCTAAAATTGAGTGAGTCATAGTTATAAAATCAATATCGAATGGACCTAATCTTATATTGCCATTTAATTGAATAATTTTAATGTGGTTAGAAATATCTATTTTTTTTTCTTTAAATTTTTCTTGAATAAGTGCGGCTGTAAATGGCGTGGCGTAGATTTTACATTTTAAACTT
>MDTB01155367.1_pt1 | contig 36321 bp, 33 predicted proteins | sample 811161 | NCBI WGS metagenome assembly MDTB01 (sample SAMN05326650, study PRJNA326480) | marine metagenome | isolation source: seawater | place: Mediterranean Sea | collected 2009 | reverse complement strand
TCCGGCTCAACTGAGAGCTATTCTGGCTGGTTTTGGCATAGGGGCGGAGCAATCAGATACGGTAGTTAAACGATTGTCTGGCGGGCAAAAAGCGCGCTTGTCCCTTTTGGTTTCTACGATAGATGCCCCGCATTTACTTATACTGGACGAACCTACCAATCATCTGGATATAGAAAGCCGAGAAGCTTTGGTTGAGGCCCTAACAGTTTATTCGGGTGCGATAATCCTTGTAAGTCACGATATGCATCTTTTGTCACTTGTGGTAGATCGGCTTTGGCTCGTCAAAGGAGGAACTGTCCGGCAATATGATGATGACTTAAATAGTTATCGTAAACTTCTTCTTGGTAGTGAAAAAGTGTCACGTAAATTAGCAAATGAAAAACCTAGACAAAAAAATGCGGGGCGTGATGAAATTTTAATTTTGAAGGCGGCAGTTCGAAAAAGTGAGGCGCGTTTGGAGAAATTAAACGAAATGCGTGAAAAGCTCGCTAGTAAGTTGGCTGATCCAACTCTTTACTACAAAAGCCGCATTGCAGAGTTAGAAACATGGAACCGTAAATATGCAGAAGTAATGGAGGCACTGGAACGCGCTGAAGAACTTTGGATCAAGGCTGAGGATAAGCTTGAGAGTACTACAGGAAATAAATTATAGCACATGATGATTTGGGTAGTGTCCTTTCTAATTTATTGTAGAACGCGGATATTTAAAACGATAATTATATGATTTACACTGCATTACAAGCTAGCCACTTTACAATGGAATGAACACAAAACTCTAATATTAATTTTATATAGCTACACACTGGTTAGAAAACTCGATTTCTGATGCTATTTCTAATCAAATAATTTAAGCGTTATGGTGTCCGCATTTAAGGAATTCTTTAGAGGTTACAAGCGGAAATAGAAAGGGTAGCCGGTGCGGATAAAATTAGAAATAAAAATTAATAATTGCCTTATAAAAAAATGTAGAGGTAACAATGATAGCAAAAAGTTTCAAAACCACCCGTTATCACTTCCAGAAATAATATTTGAAAATTATATTACTTAATAATTTTTGTAACAACAGGCGTTCAGATTATATGGCTTTGTTACTCTTTCAGAGGCATATTACCTTGTATTTAAACACCAAGGCACCAAATTCTTCAAAGAGTATTCTGGCTGAAATAGTAAGGTCAATTGATGCACGACAAGGAAATTGTAAATTTAGTGTATTTATCCGTTCTTGCCGCTACGATCGCTGGAAGCGTCCTTATTAGCCGACGTGGCGATTTAGGAAAGGCATTTAGGCAGGCTGGCATTTGGGTTTTTATTTTTGCTGCCGTTGTTGTGATTTTTGCAAGTTTTCAAAATATTCGCCAGGACATCTTAATATATGCCGCTAACTTTAGTGCTGATGGTACAATCACGATTCCAAGAAAAGGAGATGGACATTTTCGACTTACGCTAAAGGTTAATGATAAACCGGTTGAATTTTTGGTAGATACAGGGGCATCAGATATCGTACTAAACCGTCAAGATGCCGTTAAAATTGGATTTGATCCTGATAAACTTGATTATTGGGATACAGCGAATACGGCAAATGGAACGGTCGGAATCGCACGTGTGCGACTAGCAAAGGTCCACGCAGGCATCTACACCGACAGAAATGTCCAAGCGTCTGTCAATAAAGGAAGAATGAATTCCTCTTTACTTGGCATGCGATATTTAAAGCTGTTTACCAGTATTGAGATCAAGCAGGACAAAATGATACTTAAGCGTTAATCTTTTGAGATATTAGCTTCAGCACTCTTTTGCCAATGTCCACTTTCTTCAGACCAATATTGAGCTTCACAGCCTACCTCAATTAAAGCTTTCCACTGACATCTTGCTTTGTCCAGTTCTCCTGGATCATTTCCATTAAAGAGGATACAAACCCTCTCTTTTTGAAAGACCTCCTGGGGGGTGATTTCTGCACCTTCCACTGATATCACACATTGCGTATTTACTGTCGGCTGCGTGCATAATAAGATCGGTTGTAAATTATCATTCTTCCCACCCCCAATACCATGTGGCAGAAAGGCCTCTTCTGGCCCAAGCCAAAGCTTTTCATCAAACCAAGATAGACGGGATAAATCCGGCATTCGCACTTCTATTCTCCATCCCTTTTCCAAGGCTTTTTCCAATAGCCTGTGAAGAGCTGTTTCAAGCGATTGGCGTGTCAAATGATAAAAGTAGGCTGCACCCATATTTTATCCGTTTTCCATCATATCGCTTACAAGTCGATTAAGAGTTAAAACACCCCACCCTGTAGCACCGGGCGGTGAATATTCACCCCCTTTTTTTGAATAAGTAACCCCTGCTATATCAAGATGCGCCCAACGTGTGCCTTTTTTTATGAAACGTTGAAGAAATTGAGCTGCAACGATCGAGCTAGCGTTCCGACCTGCATTACCCATATTAGCGATATCCGCTGAATTTGATTGAATCAACTTATCGTATTCATCCGAAAGTGGCATGCGCCAAACACCCTCTGCTTCATCTTTGGCCGCATTAGCAATAGCCGCAGCAAAAGCGTCGTCGTTAGAAAAAAGCCCAGCATTTTCAGTTCCTAACGCAACAATTATTGCGCCCGTAAGAGTAGCCAAATCAATAACTGCCGATGGGTTAAACCGCTCCTGAGCATACCACAAGAGATCGCTAAGTACTAAGCGTCCCTCTGCATCGGTATTCAAAACTTCGATTGTGTCACCCTTCATGGAGGTTACAATATCACCGGGCCTTACTGCAGAGCCAGAAGGCATATTTTCAACAAGTCCTAACAAACCAACGACATTTGCTTTGGATTTCCTCAACGCAAGGGCTTTCATTGTACCAGCTACGACACCGGCCCCGCCCATATCAATAATCATTTCTGACATTCCGGTGGCGGTCTTTAGGCTAATGCCGCCTGTATCGAAAACAACACCCTTACCTACTAATGCGAGTGGCAACTCTTCCTCCCTACCACCTTTCCAATGCATGATTACCATTTTGGCAGGACTGTTCGAGCCTTGACCAACGCACAGCAAAGCGCCCATACCAAGTGTAGTCATCTGATCTTCTTCAATCACATTAACATCTATACCAATACTTTGGAGTTTCTTCAGCCGGTCTGCAAATTCACTTGTCGATAGTACGTTTGCTGGTTCATTCACAAGATCCCTGGTAAAGTGAACACCAGATACTAATGCCGTAATTGATGGAAGATGAGATCGAAGCACCTCGGCTCTTCTGTGCATGAATGTTATTTTTGTCGGAACACCAGACAACGCTTTAGTAGAATGTTTTTTAAAAGTATAAACTCGCAGAGCGCAGCCAAGCATAAATTCAGCTGCGTCTTTCAGCGTTCCCATAGCAATGAGAGTGTTCTGTGAGCCAAATTTTTCTGCGACACCGGCACCCGATTTACGAAGTGTCTTTGTTTTTTCATTCCGCTCTAGGATCACGAGGTCAACTGCTTGCGCGGCCATACCTGGAGGAAACGGGATAGTAATGATATCACCCGATTTTCTGTTCTCAAAGCATTCACTAGTAATGATGCGATCAATAGCACCACCCGTAAGTCGATTTACGTAACGCGCAATCGCGTCCAACTTGCCATCCCTAAAAAGTATTGCGCATACTCGATCTGGGTAATTCTTAAGTCGACCTAGATCAGTTGCTATAATTTCAAAAATATCACTCAATTTTAAAAACCCTAACTTTATTTTTTCGTAACGGCACGGCAATCGTCCGCTTTAAAGCAGACTTTATGGTTTGACCCAGAAACCATTTGCGATAAAGCATGTCCAGCCAGAAAATATGGCAGAGGTTATTTGTGACAAAATTTGATCGTTATTTTTTGAATCAATTGATTGTTTCATTTTTGTTTTTTTCATTCGTGCTAATAGCTGTTTTTTGGGTTAACAAGGCGGTTATTCTTTTCGACAAACTCATTTCTGAGGGACATTCGGCAAGAATTTTCATCGAATTTTCCATCCTTACTTTACCCGATGCTGCAGTTTTGGTTTTTCCCATATCCAGCTTCGCCGCAGCAGTTTACGTAACAAACAGATTAAGTAATGAAAGTGAATTTACAATCATGCGTTCCGCAGGAATGGGAGCAAGCCGTTTGGCGAAACCAGTTGCAGTTTTTGGAGTTATCAACGCCATTTTGATGTTAGCGGTGACAAACTATGTTATTCCAATTAGCAAGAAGCAGCTTCACATTCGCGAACACCAGCTTGGAGCTAATCTTTCAGCAAAACTTCTGCGTGAAGGTAGATTCTTACACCCAATGCAAAGAGCAACGATATTCATCGAAAATATAACTTCAGAAGGTGAACTGAAGAATATATTTTTGTCTGACCACCGCGACCCTAAAACCACGCGAACTTATGCAGCGCAAAGTGCTTATTTATTACAGCATGAAAATGGAACAAAGCTAGTTATGTTGAAAGGCCTTACGCAAATTCACGATATTCATACAAACAATTTGTCAACAACAACTTTTTCAAATTTGGCATTTGATGTTGGACAATATTTTACGCAAATATCGGAACCAAAACCCACAGTTTCTGGATTTCCTACTTGGAACATGTTTTACGAACCAGAGAATATTTTACTTAAGACCGGCAGCTCTATTGGGCGATTAGTAGAGGACTTACATCAACGTTTCCATCAACCGCTACTCTGTTTATTGACAGCCCTTATCGGTTTTAGTGCAGTTGCCGGAGTTGGCTATTCCCGAGTGGGTTCGACGTGGCATATTGTGTTTGCAATTTTTTTACTCGTTCTAGTCAAAGTCGTGGAAGGAGGTTTAAAAGATTTTATCTATAAAGAACCAACCAATTGGCCTCTAGTCTATGCTCCATCCCTTTTTGCTTTAATTTGTTTTGTTGGTTTAATTAGTAACGCTGATCGGTCGTTTGGCCGGCGGAGAGAAGTAAATTCTAAAGACAATCACTCAACACACGGATTTTCTTTATGATTTTGCACTTCTATTTTGCTAGAAAATTTGCATTTTGTTGGTTCAGTGTTCTCGTAATATTTTATTTATTTTGCCTTATTACCGAATTTGCAAACCAACTTAGATGGCACGCAGAGTTGACTAATTTTAAAACGGTGTTTTATCTTGCAATACTAAACTCGACCGAAGTTATTTACGCCACCATGCCATTGATAATGGTCTTTGCCTCAATCTGGCTATTTTTGTCTTTAGCTAGATCTAGCGAATTAATTGTAGCTCGTGCAACTGGCCGATCTGGTTTGACTTTAGTTCTTGGACCTATCTTTATAAGTGCGGTTATTTCAGTTTTTATACTTACCACGCTAAATCCAATCGTTGCCTATACTACGGCACGATATCTCACATTAAGCCAAGAGATAAAAAATGCAGGACAATCCATTTTTTCCGTGGGAACAGAAGGACTTTGGTTACGACAAGGAGATGCAAAGGGACATACAGTAATTAGGGCTTCAGGGGCAAATGGGACTGGCTCTGTATTCTATGATGTCAGTTTTTTTATTTATGATGAAAACGGTGTTTTGAGCAGTCGTGTAGAAGCAAATGTGGCTAGGCTTGGCGATGGAAAGTGGCTTCTCTACCAGTCGAAATCTTGGCCACTAATTGAACAAGTCAATCCTGAAGAAAATTCCACTGTTTTACATAAGACTAGTTTACCAACTGATGTTACAAAAGAGCAGATCAGAGATCGCTTTGAAACTCCAGCTACCATGCCGTTCTGGCGCCTACCCACAGCAATAGAGCGACTAAAAAACGCCGGTTTTTCCGCAATTCGTCATGAGGTATGGCTTCAAGCTGAATTTGCGCGACCACTTTTCCTTATATCTATGGTCCTACTTGGTGCCGCTTTTTCGATGCGACACGTCCGCTTCGGAGGAACAGGTCTTGCTATATTAAGCGCAGTGATTTGCGGTTTCAGTTTCTATTATGTACGTAATTTCGCGCAGGTCTTGGGTGAAAGCGGTCAGTTGCCCGTGCTTATCGCCGTTTGGACACCACCTATCGCCTCCCTTATGCTTTCGTTGAGTATTTTGTTACATATGGAAGATGGATGAAGTAACCATATGAATAAACAGAACAAGAAGCTTTAATTTTATCTTTGATATTAGCCAGATCCCAATTCTAACTATTCGATGGCGAATAATCGCGTTTCAAATCCACCTCGAACGAGGTGATGGCAATAAAAGATGGGCTGATTAATTATCTCACAAACCGAAAAATGTCATTGCAAATTTATTTTACCCTCATAATTAAATGATCAAGCATTTATACAGTCATAAATACAAATGTGTCCCTAAATGAATTGAAGTATTTCACAAAACTATTGTGGCCCTGGTATTCTTAGAAAGAATTTTTGTAGTAAGATATTAAGTGCAACAAGAGTAGATATTTTTTATAATGACCAAATGGAAATTTAGTGTGTGTCATCACGGCAATTTTGATATCAGAGAACGCTTGATCTCAGAGAAGCTAAGACTTACGAGCGAAGTTAAAGAGAACGGCTCGCTTTGCGACCGCACTTCAATCGTAAAACATTTTGGGAGTTAATTATGCGATTAAAGTACTTAACTTGGTGGGGTGTCGCATTTTTCACTGTGTTTTTACCCATGTGCGTTTCAGCGCAAAATCTCTTTTCCCCAGCCATTACTGTAAACGACAAGTCAATTACATTTTACGAACTTTCACAACGCAAAACTCTTTTAACCTTACTGAAATCTACAGGCAATCTAGAAGAAATTACCAAAAATCAGCTTATCGAAGATCGACTAAAACTTAGCGTTGCGGAAGATCTTGGACTTATCCCACGTGAGGAAGAAATAACTGCAGGAATGGATGAGTTCATAGGTCGCGGTGGTTTAGACACACCCACTTTCCTCAATGAACTGGCTGGGTTTGGGATAGATGAACAAACATTCCGCGATTTTATAATGGCCGGAATGGCCTGGCGAAATGTGGTGCAAAGCAAATTCGGTTCTAGAAGCCAGGTATCCGAAACACAACTAGAGCGCGTTCTTAATTCTACGGGAACAGGAGCGGGATTACGAGTCCTACTGACCGAAATAATTTTACCAGTAAAGCGTGGTCAGGAACAAAAAGCACAAGTTTTAGCGGATGAACTTTCCAAAATAACAACACAAGACGAATTTTCACAAGCCGCAAGAAAATATTCTGCAGCGCCTACCCGTGCAACAGGTGGGCGCGTTAAGTGGCAAAAATTTGATGAGCTACCAGCCGTTTTAAAACCACTTATTTTTGGATTAGCACCAGGTGAAGTTACAGAACCACTCAGAATTCGAAATGCTATTGCACTTTTTCAATTACGCGGAGTTGAGGAGACCTTGTACACGCAACCAAAAGTAGGCAACATTGATTATCTTACATATACCTACCAAAGCTCGGATATCGAGATCTCTACAAAACTTACCTCGGAAGTAAACCACTGCGATGACCTATATAGTATTGCACCGGAAAACCCATCCCACATTTTGAAGCACTTTTCAAAGAGCCCAAGTGAAATACCAGTTAAGGTAAGAAATTTGCTCAAACAGCTTGATGCTCAAGAAAATTTGTTCTTTTCAATCGAGAACAAAACAATTTTTTTAATGCTTTGCTCTCGAAATGCATCCGGAGGTGAGACAGCTCAAGATTTGACTAATATAAGATTTGGACTTCGAAACCAACGTCTTGAAAGCTATGCTAAAGGATATTTGGAGAACCTTCGCCAAGATGCAAGGATTATTGTGAAATGATCTCAAAGCCAATAGCAGTTACCTGTGGTGAGCCTGCCGGTATTGGCAGTGAACTTACTGTGAAAGCTTGGAACAAACTTAAAACTGAGTTGATTTTTTTCTGGATGGGTGATCCTGGCCATCTCCCGAAAGGTACCACTTACAGATTAATTGAATCGCCAAACCAAGCAAAAACTGTAATGTCTACAGCGTTACCTGTTCTACCTGTCGAGTTTCCCGAACCGGTTCACTTTGGGTATCCGAATCCGCGGAATGCCCCAAAAATTGTCGATGTATTATTGAAAGCAGTTGAATTATCTCAAAAAGATCAAATCAACGCATTATGTTCGATGCCAATTAACAAACAAGTACTTCAAGACGGAGCGGACTTTCACTATCCTGGGCACACAGAATTTTTAGCATCAATCTCTGGAGCAAAGCGGTCCGTAATGATGTTAGTGAGCCCAGAACTAAAGGTTGTTCCAGCGACTATTCACATTCCACTATCTCAGGTGGCACCTAAGTTGAACGCAGCGGATTTGGAGGAAATAATATTAATTACCCACAAAGCACTGAGGAACTATTTTCAAATAGATAAACCTGAAATTGCCATTGCTGGCTTAAACCCGCATGCCGGTGAAAATGGCAAAATTGGCCATGAAGAAATAACGCTGATTCTCCCACTTATTGAGAAGTTACAGAAAAAAGGGCTTTCAGTAACTGGCCCTCATTCCGCAGATAGCATGTTCCACAAAACCGCCCGTGAGCGATATGATGTAGCTATCACGATGTATCATGACCAGGCACTTATCCCCATCAAAACGCTTCATTTTGACATGGGCGTCAATCTCACACTGGGCTTAAATTTTGTTCGAACATCGCCAGATCACGGCACGGCATTGGATATTGCAGGCCATGGAACGGCCAACCCAACTTCAACCATCGAAGCCATTAGACTTGCTAACCGTCTTGGAAAAATAAATGGGAAATTCTGATGATTTACCACCTCTGAGAGCCGTTATAGCCAAATACCAGCTCAGCGCACAAAAGTCGTTAGGTCAGAATTTTCTTTTGGACTTAAACTTAACATCTAAAATTGCTCGTCAAGCAGGAAATCTATCAGAATTTGACGTACTTGAAATCGGGCCAGGACCAGGTGGGTTAACAAGAGCTTTACTGGCCGAAGGAGCACGTCGGGTAGTGGCGGTTGAAAAAGACCAAAGATGCATCCCTGCATTGGAACAGATTGCAAAAATTTATCCAAAACGCCTAAAAGTCCTGGAAGCAGACGCTCTTTCAATAGATCCGCTTGAATATCTTAATACTCCAATTAAAATAGTTGCAAATTTGCCATACAACATTGGCACAGAATTATTAGTTCGATGGCTTACACCACAAAGGTGGCCGCCCTTTTGGGCAAGCCTGACGCTAATGTTTCAAACGGAAGTAGCAAAAAGAATAGTTGCACCCGTTGGTTCGAAATCATACGGTCGCTTGGCAGTATTAGCACAATGGCGTTCGGTTCCTACGATTGCAATGCATTTACCTGCCAGCGTATTTACACCACGTCCTAAAGTTTCCAGCGCTGTGATTCATATTTCTGCTCTGACCTCACCACACTATGATGCAGATCCTCAGGCACTAGAGTTAACAGTCGCAAAAGCCTTCAATCAGCGGCGGAAAATGCTACGTTCGTCCTTAAAAGGGATTACACCTAATCTAGAATACAAACTCTTGAAGGCAGGTATACCACCAACCAAACGTGCCGAGCAGATCACCATAAAGCAGTTTTGTTTACTCGCACGTGAAATATAAAAGCAGTAGATTTGATAAACTTGCGAAGAACGACATTTCACTTCGACAAATGACTACAGTAGGACGTCTTTTTACTTAGGCAGTAGTTTCAGAATGTTCATCTGATCCAGTAGACAATGTCTCCGGTGGTTCTTTAGCCACTTCATTAGGCTTGTCAATAATCTTTGCCTTTGAAGGTTTCCGTTGCGATTTTCGCGAAGTTTTAAGGTTTTCGCTTAAAACTGCATCTGATGCTTTTGTATTATCTTCGGGTGTCTCTATCAATCCAAGCTTATCACCTGATACCGACATCTCCGGTATGTCCGGTTGCTCCGACTGAGACAGATCCTCACCAAAACCTTCAGATATTGTTGTATCCTGTTCAGTTCGCTGATTTCTTTCAGATCTTTCACGGTCCCGCTCTACTTGACGCTCGCGGTTTTCACGCTCCATGTTTTCACGGCGTACTTCTTGCTCTTTAATGGCTTGACCAAGTAACCGTTGGTAATGTTCTGAGTGCTGTTGGAAATTTTCCGTTGCTACGCGATCATTCGCAAGTTGAGCATCACGCGCCAGCTGGTTGTATTTTTCTATTATTTGCTGAGGTGTACCACGCACCTTGCCCTCGGGACCAGAGCTATCAAACACTCGATTTACAACATTACCTACAGAACGATTACGGTTCTGTTTCGACCGTGAACGGGATTTAGAAGTTCTCATTATTAGCTTTCTAGCCGTGTATTATTGAAGCTTTTCCAAATTTGTCTGCCACTTGGCGAAAGTACAGAAATGCTATGCTTGTTTACAGTGGGGCGCGCTGTTATTAGCCTACGCCTTTCAAACTTTGTTCTTTTACCGCGAATAGTTTGTAGTTTTCAAGGGGTAAAAAAAAATATCTTAATTATTTTTGGTAATTACTTTAGGTTTCGTTTCTAAAAATTTCGTCACTCACGCAAACAAGAGACAACTCTATCTTTTTGTTCTAAATCTTTATGAATTCGAATTTCACTGTATCCAGCATCTTTTACAAGGCGAGAAACCGCAACTCCTTGATCATGTCCCGTTTCAACAATCAGTCTTCCATTTGGTCGTAAAAATTGACGAGCGCCTGATGCAATAAGATCATAGGCAGAAAGCTCATTTTCACCTGGAGATAAAGCAATAACTGGATCAAAATTTTTTACTTCTTTAGATAAGTTATTTATTTGACTCTGCGATATATAGGGTGGGTTTGAAACAATTAAATCAAATGTTCCATATATATCAGAGTACCAATCAGAAAGAATAAAATAACAACGTTCTCTTACACCATGCGTTTGCGCATTTTTCTTTGCAACCTTTAGTGCACACTCTGATATGTCACTTCCAACGACTTTAGCGTATGGCCATTCTGCTGCAAGTGTGACCGCAATGGCTCCGGACCCGGTTCCAAGATCAAGAACACTAACTGCCGGTTTTTCTAGCGCCAAAGCAACCAGCGTTTCCGTATCTCCACGGGGATCAAGGACATGGTCATCAATCTTGAAATCACGCCCCCAGAATAATCGTTTTCCAAGTATACGAGAAACTGGGCAGCCAGCTACTCTACGGTTCAAATGTAATTTAAGCAAATCGAACTGCTTACAAGTAACAAGGTCATTAGCACACAAAATAACGCGATCTATCGATCGACAAATAACATCCGCCACGAGAGCTCGAGCATCGCGAGGCGCATTTTCAACACCAGAAGCACGTAGGTTTGATACCGCATACGCTAAAAGATCACGAACTTTCATTTGTTCAGTTCAGCCAATAGACTCGCTTGAGCATCTGCAGTTAACGCATCAATCATTTCATCTAGGTTTCCCTGAATTAATTGATCTAATTTATAAAGTGTTAAATTAATTCTATGATCTGTCACGCGGCCTTGTGGGAAATTGTAAGTTCTTATCCGTTCGGAGCGATCACCTGAACCAACTTGTAGTTTCCTATCGGCGGAGCGTTCTTCATCAGCCCTCTGACGTTCCAAATCGAAGAGCCTAGTTTTCAAAACCTGCATCGCAACTTCGCGATTACGATGTTGAGATTTTTCTGAACTGGTAACTATAATCCCTGTGGGTAAATGGGTGATCCGCACGGCCGAGTCCGTAGTGTTTACATGCTGACCGCCGGCACCAGAACTTCGCATGGTATCAATGCGTAAATCGTTCGGATCGATCTGGATATCTACATCTTCTGCCTCCGGTAAAACGGCAACAGTTGCGGCTGAGGTATGAATTCGTCCACCGCTTTCTGTTTCAGGTACCCTTTGCACCCGATGCACACCACTTTCGTATTTAAGTCGAGCAAAAACATCTGATCCTTTCACATGAGCAACAACCTCTTTTACACCACCAAGCTCAGTATGTTGCTCCTCCACAGTTAAAAAACTCCAGCCCACCCTTTCTGCATATCGTTGATACATTCGCAAAAGATCGCCTGCAAAAAGAGCCGCCTCTTCCCCACCAGTACCAGGTCTAATTTCTAACATGGCTGATCGTGCGTCTGCCGTATCTTTAGGTAGTAGTGCTATCTGCAAAGACCGCTCCACATCAGGCAAGCGAGCCTTTAGTTCAAACAATTCTTCTTCAGCCAAACCACGCATACCCTCGTCACTAAGCATCTCTTCTGCTTCTTGAATATCTGAACAGATGCGATGATATGCTTCAATTTGTTGAACTACACTTTTTAAATCCGAATACTCTTTCGATAGACGCGCAAATTCCACTCCTGTTAAACTTTCGCTCAACTTAACTTCCAAAAATTGAAAACGTTGGTTTATTTGTTGAAGTTTGTCTAAAGGAACCATAGCTATCGTTTGATGGATTAAACGAGTTTGGTCAAGCTCCCCGTTGATCGGCTCGACATATAATAAATCAGCAGCGGCCAGCTGCCCAAAGACAGATTAATTCGACTGCCGCATGCGCACCTGCAACCGCGGTTGTACCTGTCGGATCATAGGGCGGAGAAACTTCAACCACATCGCCACCTACCATATTGATCCCAGCTAAACCGCGCAAGATTGCTGCAGCCTGCGCCGAAGACAAACCACCCCAAACAGGCGTTCCCGTTCCTGGTGCAAAAGCTGGATCAAGACAATCAATATCAAAACTAACATAAGTAATATTATTACCTAAAATATCTTTGACTTTATCAATCACAGCCTTTGGCCCCTTCTCATGCACTTCTGGGGCGTCAATGATCTCCACGCCCAAGGGATCTTCAATAGTGGTCCTTATTCCAACCTGTACAGATCGCGTGGGATCGATTAAACCCATTCGCAAAGCTTTGTAAAACATAGTACCGTGGTCAATCCTTTCCATATCATCATCAGGCCAGGTGTCGGAATGTGCATCGAATTGCAAAAGAGATACCGGTCCATATTTTTCCGCGTAAGCCTGGAGAATGGGGAACGAAACATAGTGATCGCCTCCAAGAGCTAAAGTCGCAACTTCGGCATCCAATATTCCTTTAATATGGGCTTTTAGAATAGCAGGAAACGACTGTAAATAAGCGTAATCATAGGCAACATCACCATAATCAATAATTGTATTTTCAGTGAAAGGGTCCACATCCCAACCGTACGGCGGATCGAATGCTTGCAACGCACTAGCCTCCCTAATAGCTCTTGGACCAAGACGTGTCCCAGGACGGTTTGTGACGGCTTGATCAAATGCTATGCCTGTAATAGCCAATTCAGCCCCACTCAAATCCTTGGTGTATTTGCGCCGCATAAAAGAATTGGCACCGGCAAAAGCATTTTCAAAACTTAGTCCACGAAGTTCTTTACGAGTAAAGGCAAGATCAATTTGCTTTTTGGCATCTGCTAGCATTATCCCATTATATTTTTCTAATTCACCCATTATGGTACTTTCCTTAAATTTTCATGTTAACGGTTGCGCGGTTTCAACCAAGCGGGCAAAAAACGATGCACCATAAGGTGACGCACTGTCGTTAAAATCAAAATTCGGGTTATGCAAACAAGCGGCTTCGCCAATTCCTAGGAAAAGGTACGCGCCAGGTCTTTCATTAAGCATATAGGAAAAATCTTCCGCCCCCATTTCTAGCCCTTGGGCACCATTGACATTTCCTTCACCGGCTATTTCTTCTGCAACTTGGATAGCAAACGCTGACTTCTCCGCATTGTTAATAGTCGGCGGATAGCCTTCTTCGTATCGTAAATTTGCTTCAACGCCAAAGCTTTGACCATGACCGATAACAATCTCTGCCATGCGCTTCTTGACAAGACTTTGCGTTCCCTCATCGAAAGTTCGAACAGTGCCATTCATATACGCCGTATCGGGGATGATATTATCAATTGTGCCAGTGTGGATTTGAGTAACTGAAATCACCAGTTTTTCCGTTGGGTCCACATTTCGTGAGACTATCGATTGAAAAGCCTGCGCAATCGCAACAGCCGACATTACCGGGTCACTGGTTTCGTGAGGATACGCTCCATGTCCCCCTTCTCCCTTTATATCAACATGAAATACGTCTGCACCGGCCATAATCGGCCCAGGTTTCGTATAGAAATTACCCAATTTTGTACCTGGCGTGTTATGAATGGCATAAACCTCAGAAATATCAAAGCGATCCATGATACCCTCTTGAACCATAACTGCAGCGCCCCCATAATTCTCCTCAGCAGGTTGAAAAATTAAGGCAACCCGGCCGCAAAAATTTCTGGTTTCTGCCAAGTATTTAGCAGCTCCAAGAAGCATGACGGTATGTCCATCATGACCACAAGCATGCATTAGACCTTTTCTTTGAGATGACCAGGGCACCCCGCTAGTCTCAGTTAATGGAAGTGCATCCATATCCGCACGCAGACCAATTGTCGGCCCATTCTTTCGACCCTCAATAATAGCTATTACGCCAGATGTTGCTATGCCAGTGTGAATCTTTGAAACCCCAAAGTCTTTGAGTTTTTCAACCACGAAGCGTGCAGTTTCATGACAATCAAATCCATGTTCTGGATTAAGATGTAAATGTTGCCTCCAAGCGGCCATTTCCTCTGCAAAACCTGCTATGCGATTAACAACTGGCATGATAAACATTCTCCTCATTATCTATCGCCTCTATCTCACCCTAACTTTTGGAGTCAAGCAATGGTATATAATCAAAAACTCGTTCGTGATCCGAAGGGAGGTATGGCGCGGCTATTAGAAATTATTCGTGCATTACGTGATCCCGATCATGGCTGCCCTTGGGACATTGAGCAGGATTTTAAATCAATTGCAGCTTACACAATTGAAGAAGCTTATGAGGTAGATGATGCAATTCAAAAAAAAAACTGGTCCGCTCTTAAATCTGAACTTGGCGACTTGCTGTTTCAAACAGTTTATCACTCACAAATAGCTTCCGAGCAAAATCTATTTAAATTTGACGATATTGCCAATTCTATTGGTGATAAAATGTTGGCTCGCCATCCTCATGTCTTTACTGATGAACGCTATATTAAATCCGCAGATAAACAAGTCGCAGATTGGGAGAATATTAAAGCTCATGAAAGAGAATCTGCAGATAGTCGGGGCGTTCTAGATGAGGTAGCGCTTGCCTTACCGGCACTCATGCGTGCTATAAAACTTCAGAAGCGTGCCGCACGTGTTGGTTTTGATTGGCCCGATATAAATCTTGTCCTTAAAAAGGTTATTGAAGAAGCTCAGGAGATGGTGGAAGCCAAAGAAAGTTTAGACTATGAAAAAACCGTAGAGGAATTCGGCGATTTGCTATTCGTGTTGGTTAACTTTGGTAGACACCTAAAAATAGATGCAGAAGAAGCCCTACGAAATGCCAACGCCAAGTTTACTAGACGTTTTAATTATATTGAAAGTGAACTTGCCAAAGATAACCGCACGCCAAACATGGCTTCTTTGTCGGAAATGGAATTACTATGGAATAAAGCGAAGTTTTTAGAGCAAAAAACTTAGTAATGCTTATACCCAATTCTTCTGCATTACATGATTAAGAAACACTACCGGGATCAGCCCTAAACATATAATAATCAAAGCTGGTAACGAAGCCTGGTCCATCAATTCACTGTGGGCATACTGATAAGCGTAGGTTGCAAGTGTTTCAAAGTCAAAAGGTCTTAAAAGAAGGGTCATTGGAAGTTCTTTAGTAATATCTACAAAAGCCAGGACGAAACCTGCAAGAATGGCATTGCGAACTAATGGAATTGTAACGCGAAGCGTTGTCACATGAGGAGTCATCCCAAGCGAGCGACTGCAGTTAATTAAATTGTCAGGAACCTTTGTGAGCCCTGAAGAAACAGCGCCATAACCAACTGCTTGAAATCGAACAAGATATGCAAAAAACAATGCAAATATTGTACCGCTAAAATAAATTGGACTCCATTGCATAAAAACATCCGCAAACGAAAGACAAGCCAGCACACCGATGGCTAGCATTGTACCCGGAAAAGCATATCCTGTAGCACAAAGGTGGCCAATAATCTGAAGGGCCTTTCCTTGAGCCATCTTTGCAGAACTACCAACCCAAACGGCACTTCCCATAATTAAAAAAGCTCCGATTAGGGCGACAAAAACGGTATTCGAAAGAACACGCCAAACATCGGAAAAAGCTACTAGATCAGAAGATTTCAGAACATTAGTCGCAAGTATTGTTATCGGGATCAAGAAACCAAACCCCACCGGAAGAAAGCAGATCAAAGCAAATATAAATGCACTTTTACCAAAAACTTCCACACGAGCATTAGATAAATGGAGACTACCCGTATCACTAAAGCTCCTATCACCGCGAGCGTAAAACTCTAAAACAATTAACAAAATGACAAAGGCAAAAGCGACAGTTGCAATCTGCGCAGCACCCGTGATGCTGTCCATACCGATCCACACATTGAAAATGCCTAAAGTGAGTGTCTCAATGGCGAAAAACTCAACTGTACCAAAATCTGACATAACTTCCATCAATACAAGTACCAAACCTGCTGCGATTGCCGGACGAGCCAAGGGAAGACAAATATTCCAAAATGCATTCCTGTTGGAAAGTGCCGCCACCTCATAAAAACTGGTAGGAACTTTTTGAAAAGCCGTCCGTGAAAGAAGATAAACGTATGGATAAAGTACAGACGAGAGAACAAATATTGCGCCACCCATTGAGCGAATTTCCGGAAAGTAATAATCACTGGCCGATTTCCAACCCATTATTTTCCTCAAAGCGCCTTGTATGGGACCAGCATATTCAAAAAAATCCGTATATGCATATGCGACTAAATAAGCCGGACATGCCATTGGTAATAACATAATTAGATCTAACCAGCGTGAAAAACGAAAACGGTAGGAAGTCACAATCCAAGCCGTGCTTACCCCAAATACAAGCGATACCAGCCCAACACCAAGCATAAGTGTAGCAGTATTTGTTACGTATTTACCTAAAACTGAATCAACTAAATGACGCCAAATCCCTTCACTGTCACCTGTGCTAATTAAAATTAACGCAACGACAGGACTAATAATTAAAGCCGATAAGGCAAAAACGCTGACTGTTCTCGCATCTAACATTGTTGCGCCAACGCGTAATGCCTTTACCATCCAACGCGATCAATCATCATTTGTGCCTGACGAGATAAATCCGCAATCGTTTGTATGGGTAAGTTGTCTTCTCTAAAGACCCCCCAACTTTTTAGTTCCGCTGTTGGCTCAACATTGGGGTTAACAGGAAATTCGAAATTGATCTCACCGTATAAATTCTGCGAGGCCGGTTCAGTTAGGAACTCTAGGAGTTTAGTCGCGGCCTCTTTGTTTTTGGAATGGATAGCCACACCGCCGCCGGATATGTTCATATGGGCACCGCGATCTTCGGAACCCTGATTAGGATAAACAAGGTTCATTGATCTTGCCCAAGCTCGTTGATCAGGCTCTTCTGAAAATTTAAGCTTGCCGAAATAATAATTATTTATAATAGCAACATCACATACACCTTCAAATATTGCTTTTACTTGAGCACGATCATTTCCCTGCGGTCTGCGGGCAAAGTTACTCACCAACTCTTTAGCCCATTTTTCCGCATCCTCTGCACCATGATGCGCAATCATAGATGCAAGCAAAGCACGATTATAAACATGACTCCCAGGTCGGGTACAGACCCGACCTCTCCACCTAGGATCAGCGAGATCTTCGATACGCTTAATCTCACCTTGCGCGACTCGTTCTTTGGATGTCACGATCACTCGCGATCTTTTGGATAAAGCAAACCAAGTATTGTCCGGCGAACGCAAATTTTGCGGAATGTTATCAGTCAACTTCTGCGAGTTTATTTCGGCAAGTAGACCAAATTTATGGTATACACTAAGACGCGCTATATCTACGGTAAGTACTACATCTGCCGGACTATTACGCCCTTCACTCTTTAGGCGCTGAGCTAAACCCTTTGAAGAATAGAGTACTTTTGTTTCTATCCCTGTGGATTTAGTGAAGGCTTCCAGAAACGGTTCAATTAAAAACGGCTGACGATGGGAATATATGTTCAGTTCTTGCGCTTTAGCTATTTCTAGGAAACAAAGGCACCCAAGAGCACCTAGAATTGTTAACTTCAAACTTTTCATGTTCAAATTCTTTTAACCCCTCAGTCATCTTTTTCGAAACCACTAATAGCTAATTGATATATCCTATACGGATGTGCCAAAACTAATGAAGATGAGATTACGCAATTAGACCCGTCTGTCAATCCTGATAAATTTACTCAAGTTTATACGATGACTGATTTTTTAACAAGACATGGAACATAACAAAAGAGTTTGTTAGAAAGCCAGAAACGAGCCCAAAATATTCAGAAATTACTATCCAAATAGGAAGAACCATGTCACCAAGAAAAGTGATCATTGACACAGATCCTGGACAAGATGACGCTGTTGCAATTTTATTGGCATTTGCAAGTCCAGACGAATTAGAAGTTTTAGGAATCACTGCAGTTGCGGGTAATGTTCCCCTAGCATTTACAGAAAAAAATGCGCGTATCGTATGTGAGTTAGCTGGTAAGCCTGATACCCCCGTCTTTGCCGGATGTGATCACCCACTATCTCGCCCTTTGGTTACTGCAGAATATGTCCATGGTAAAACAGGGCTGGATGGCCCCAATCTTCCTGACCCAACGATGGTACTTCAAGAGAAACATGCGGTTGATTTCATTATCGAAACGTTTCGAAACAAACCAGAAAAAACCGTCTCGATCTGTCCTTTAGGGCCACTCACTAATATCGCCAGTGCGCTCTTGAAAGCACCAGATATTGCTTCACGAGTTGAAGAAATTATTATGATGGGCGGAGCTTATTTCGAAGTAGGAAACATCACACCCGCCGCAGAGTTCAACATTTATGTAGATCCGGAGGCCGCTGATATTGTTTTTAATTCAGGAATTAAACTTACAGTAATGCCACTTGATGTTACCCACAAGGCGCTGGTTACGGCAGACCGTAATGATGCTTTTCGCAGACTGGATACAAAAGTGGGTATCGCCACTGCTGATATGACAGATTTTTTTGAACGGTTTGACAAGGAAAAATATGGCAGCTCAGGGGCGCCCTTGCACGATCCTTGCGTCACAGCTTATCTAATAAGGCCAGAACTATTTTCAGGACGAAAAATTAATGTTACAATAGAAACAGGCTCAGAGCTTACCATGGGTATGACCGTGGCAGACTGGTGGCGTGTTACGGAACGTCCGGCCAATGCGACTTTTATGAATGAAATTGATGCGGATGGTTTCTTCGCTCTCCTGACTGAAAGATTAGGTCGTCTATGAAAAATTTTATCCTAATTACTTCAAACAATTTATTCCATTTCCAACTCCTCTTCAAAAATTTTGTCAGTTACGGAAAAGTAAATAAAGATGGGTGGACTGAGGTTATGCTTGAATTGCTCGATAGTCTCAGATTTACATTTCAGGAAAAAATCTGTGACCCTACAAATTCCGTTTGATAACACTTACGCGGCCTTGCCTGGAGTATTTTATTCAAAGCTTTTGGCAACAAAATCCGCAAATCCGCAACTAATTTCATTTAACCACTCTTTGGCTGATATACTGAGGATATCCGTTGGCGATAAAGCAAAGCTTGCGCAAGTATTTAGTGGCAATGAACTTAGTGAAGGTGCTGAGCCCTTGGCCCAACTTTATTCCGGCCATCAATTTGGTCAATACAATCCGCAACTGGGTGATGGACGCGCGCTCTTACTAGGAGAAACTGTCGGTAAAGATGGAATACGACGCGATATCCAGCTTAAGGGATCAGGGCGAACCCCTTATTCCCGTGGGGGGGATGGTCGTGCCTGGCTTGGCCCAATATTACGAGAATACATAATTTCAGAGGCAATGAGCGCTCTTAATATTCCAACAACTCGGGCATTGGCGGCTGTTTTGACGGGTGAACAAGTTTTAAGGGAAACGGTGTATCCAGGTGCTGTACTTACCCGTGTTGCAAAAAGTCATATTCGGGTAGGGACATTCCAAGTTTTTTCGGCGCGCCGCGATTGGAAATCTTTGCATCAGTTGCTTGATTATGCCATTCAACGCCATTATCCAAAGGCAGATGGAGCTTTAGGATTTTTGCTTGCTGTTATTAGGGAACAAGCTGAACTTATACCAAAATGGATGGGCATTGGCTTTATACATGGCGTGATGAACACCGATAACTGCCAGATTGCTGGAGAAACCATAGATTATGGCCCTTGCGCATTTATGGATCATTACGATCCACTGCAGGTTTTCTCTTCTATTGACAGGTTTGGTCGCTATGCCTTCAATAATCAACCAAACATCATCATATGGAACATGGCACAGCTTGCTACTGCACTGGTACCGCTGATGCCCAACGCAGATGATGCGGTTGAACGTTTTTCGGAAGCAATTCATTCTATGTCCACTTTGATCAAGAAAAACTGGCTCAGAGTTTTTTCAGCAAAGATTGGCATTTCAAACCCCAAAGCCGAAGATGAACTGTTAATCAACAAACTTTTGACTCAGATGGACGAGAGCAAAGCCGATTTTACCAACACCTTCGCTGCACTAGGCTCTAACGCGATAAGGAATGAATTTATGGAACCAGAAAAATTTGATATTTGGGAAAAAGAATGGCATGATCGCATTTCAGATGAAAGGCATGTTGATGAGACTTTGAGAGGTGCCAATCCTATAATTATTCCTCGAAACCACCGAATCGAGGAGATGGTCAGGGCTGCAGTAATTGGCGACTTCTCAGTTTTTGAACGTTTGTCTAAAGCTTACAGCGCACCTTTTATAGAAAATTCGGACTATTATGACCTCAGAGAAACGCCAAATGAAAAAGAGGTGGTTACCGCCACGTTTTGTGGAACCTAAATTAGTTTAAAAAACTGCCTGGCGAACACACCGTTATTTGACTTCGGCCCACTTCATATTGCCTAAGGACCTCATTTTAAGCATTTGGTTTCAGTAGATTGAACTAATTATATAAAGTAGTACACAAAATCAGGAATACTGGCGAAATCGTTATTGTATTTAAAACCCAGAATTATATGAATCGAAACTTCCCCAAACATTATTCCAAACAATCGAACGTTTCGGCGGAAGCGGAATACTTATAAAAGTCTAGCAATCTAACATAGATATTAATGGAAAGATAACGCTAACGCGTCAAAAAACACGGATTCTAAATTGTCTTTTCGACTTTTAATAAGACCTGTTTAAAAGACTTGGACGATATAAACTCGAACCATCTTCAGTATCTCTTCAGATGAAAATAAATTTCCCTTTGAATTTAAATGGATCTGAAGTCTCTCAAAAGTTTAGGCGACCTTCCACACCATTAAGCATTTTACAAAATAAATTCGGGGGTTTTCACAAGAGTTAATTTCAATTACTCGGTTTTCTTAATAGCATTAAGGATGGAGAATGAGCGATACCATTTTAGAAAGATGCGAAACCAAAGGCCTTCGTATGACTGGTCAACGGCGAATTATCGCATCTGTACTTGAGGAAAGCGATGATCATCCTGACGTAGAGGCCCTTTACGAGCGTTCATCGGCACAAGACGATGGAATTTCATTGGCAACTGTTTACCGGACTGTAAGATTGTTCGAAGAAGCAGGAATCCTTGATCGTGTTGAATTCGGTGATGGAAGAGCCCGCTATGAAGATGCTGAGCGAGACCATCACGATCATCTGATTGATCTTACAACAGGAGAGGTAATCGAATTCGTTGATCCAGATATAGAGGCACTTCAAGAAAAAATAGCTGCTAAATTTGGCTATACACTCAAAGGGCATAGGCTCGAACTTTACGGAGTTAGGCGTAAATTCTGAGAAGTGCGGATTTTAAAAACAAAAAATTAATGAGTTTGCGTTATTTTTCTCTGTGCTCTTCAAATTAATATTAAGTGTTTGAGAAAATATTAAAGTATAATTTTGGTCTATTGAGGCAGTTGGTCGCGCCACCCTAAAAGCTGTCATAAATTACTGCTACCTACGTGTCGGTCTCTTAAAGAAATAATAGAAATTGTACTTTGAAAAGTTTACTATTAGGTACACTTGAATAATTTTTCCAACAGCGGTTTTTATTAGCTGGAATTTCTAGACAAAACATTAGCTTTTAAAATTTTCCAAATCCTAAGAAAATTTTGGGTAAGTCAAAATCGCCCGGTCGTTCTAGCTTCAGTATCATAACTTCAACGTCTCATTCCAATTGCACCAGCGAAGCTTTGCTTATTCACCGCTTAAAACTGCTCCTTTTAACCAGCACACTGCACTGGGTTTGACCAAATGTGCCATAATCACAGATTTCAAATTCTATGGCATCGTCTTTTTTCTGGATAAGATTACGGTGCATTATTGCTTTTGGAAATTTGCATAGTTAACTTGTTTTGCTCTAAATATTTTGGCGTAGAAGTATCAAGAATTGTCCACGTTACTATGTATCAGTTTTTCCAATGCTTTGTGCTGGTATTCAGACGCTGAATTGGGTAACACGCCGCTCATTACGTAACTTTATAAAATCCTTTCAAGGAAAATACAGATGAGCACAATTGTAGACGTTTTTGCCCGTGAAATTCTGGATAGTAGGGGTAATCCCACAGTTGAAGTCGATGTACTACTCGATGACAGCACGTTGGGCCGAGCTGCTGTACCATCTGGCGCGTCTACAGGAGCGCATGAAGCTGTGGAAAAGAGGGATGGAGATACTGAGCGCTATAAAGGAAAGGGGGTTTTGGAGGCAATTAATGGTGTAAATGGCGAGATAAGGGAAAATATTGTTGGATTTGATGCCACTGACCAACAGGCAATTGATACCGCAATGATTGAGCTTGATGGTACAGAAAATAAATCTCGTCTCGGTGCTAATGCTATTCTTGGAGTATCGCTAGCCACAGCCAAAGCAGCTGCAGTATCCAGTGGGCTATCTCTTTATCGATACATTGGTGGGACTTCCGCACGTATACTCCCAGTACCAATGATGAATATAATAAACGGCGGCGAACACGCTGACAATGCGATCGACATACAAGAATTTATGATCATGCCGGTAAATGCACCTTCTATTCGAGAAGCAGTGCGTATGGGTTCAGAAATTTTTCACACCCTAAAAAGAGAGCTTTTAAATGTGGGGCTGTCAACGGGTATAGGAGATGAAGGCGGCTTTTCTCCAAACTTAAGTTCAGCCCGTGATGCCCTTGATTTTATAATAAAATCTATTGAAACCGCCGGCTATAAAGCTGGCGAAGAAATATACCTTGCATTGGATTGTGCGTCTACAGAATACTATAAAGACGGTAAATACGAGATGGTCGGCGAAAACTTATCGATGTCCTCCGAAGAAAATGCCGCCTATCTTGCAGCTCTTATAAGAGACTATCCGATCGTGTCCATCGAAGACGGTATGGCCGAAGATGATTGGGAAGGTTGGTCCATTCTAACAAAAGAAATGGGTAGTCAGATCCAGCTCGTGGGCGATGACCTTTTTGTCACTAACCCGAAACGGATAGCGGAAGGAATAGCCAAAGCTTCTGCCAATTCAATGCTTGTAAAAGTAAACCAAATCGGTACTCTGTCAGAAACTCTTAAGGCCGTTGACATCGCCCATCGTGCGGGCTTTACAAATGTGATGTCACATCGTTCTGGTGAAACCGAAGACTCTACTATAGCTGATTTAGCCGTCGCAACTAATTGCGGGCAGATTAAAACTGGTTCGCTTGCCAGATCCGACCGGCTTGCGAAATACAATCAGCTTATTCGGATTGAAGAAGAGCTTGCTGAAACTGCAGAATACGCGGGCGCAAGCATTTTTAAATCATAAAGATTACGCGAGCGCCTTAGCTAATCTAGGTAGACGAGCTTTCTTCAAAAGTGGTAGCATCTCCCAAGTCTTTCCAGAAAGGCGGGTCGCCTCAACTGTAACTTGTCGCCCTAGTTCACGAATTTCATTTGAATACTCTTGATAAGCCTGTACCAAAAGTTTGTCCGGATCAATACGATCCACTCCTTCATCTCTTAAAGTAGCACGAGGAAAATCACTGGCGTTTAAAGTTACAATAAGGTCAGCTGAACTCGCAACAGCAGCAGCTAAAACATGACGGTCGTTTTGATCGGGTAGCCACAAACGCTTCTCAAGGGCTGGAGCCCAAGCAACCTCTGCCTTAGGCCATCGTGTTTTTGCTAGAGCAATCTCTGCTCGAGCCTGTAATTCACCAATTGGACCAATTTTGCGTGCAGCACGCGCCCACTCCTCTAAAATTCGACCTGACCACAACGGAGTCCAACCCGTAATATTTGCAGCTCCCAATAGCATTTCCCGCATCACGGTTGGAAATAGTACACAAGTATCCAAAACAAATCTCATAACTTAAAAAAATTAGTGCCTTTAAATATATTTTCTTTTAACTGTTGATTTTGCGCATGATCAAGAACCGCAAATCGAGTATCATTGAGTACCACATTTCATCCAACTCGACCAAAGCCTCTAAGACGGGCTATTCGAAATTTATCGAGGTCAGCAGTATGATAACAGAAATACAAAAATAAAAACCTTCCTTTTCAAACAAGAGAGCTAGATAACCGAGTAAAACCTAAGTAACCGAGTAATTCTATGCCTGTAACTTTATTGGAAGGTGAAAAGGCAGACGGATCGCGTATCGTGACAACAAATTTAGAGTCTTTCAAAAACAATTCATGCATTACTTCTACTGCATTAACTTTGAATTTCAAACTTTACATCAAGAGTATTTTGTTTTGCTCCTTCGCGGGCAAAATTTAGGTTAGCTTTTTACTCATCGGCTGATATTGCCGCTTTCGCTCCACTTGCTAAAGCGGCAATTGAAAAATCACCGACATGAGAAACCATCTTCAGCACATACGCATTTTCCGCAAGACGAGCAATCAAAGCTTCATTAGGGCCTCGATCAAAAAATATCTTTGAATTTTGTTCATGGGCTAGATCTACCATATGAAAAGCCTTGTTCATCGGAACAGAAAGTGGTGCATGAGGTCAGGAACTGTTGACAACTTCAACTTTACCATCCACCTTTTCAAGGTTCCGTACTCTTCGTGAGATATTTTTGATAATTAATTTGAACGGCATAACCTGATCTAAGGTCGCGCAAAATTCATTAAGGTTAATATCCACCCATACAATAGTAGGCTGAATAACTTCTATGCCCCCAAATCAAATAATTTTTCTCGAAACATCAAGCCAATTTCGATTTTTTCTTTGAACCAAATCGCGTTGGTTGTTTTTGTTCCATCTAAATCCAATACAAGAGCTGATATACTTGAATCAGAGTTGAAGACTACAAACGCAACCCGTTTTCGATCCAAAGTCCCGAGACGGGGAGTACTGCCAGCGAAAATCGCTTTTTTAAACCGTTCCATAACAAGTCTATTATCATATAATCAGCAAACCCATACAGGATTTGGTATGGTGGTTTTGTTCTTTTAGTCTGATTACTAGAGCTTTCTCCTCATTCGTGTTATTCCACTACGAGGTGTCTTGATAAATCGAAAGCGCCAATGCTTTAAATTGTCAAAACCTTGCAAATAATTTTAATTTGCGCTTTATTTAACTTAGTTAGCGTTAACATGGCGCTTGAGGCAAAGGCTAAAAATGTCAGTGAATTCAACATTGGAAGTGATAACCGACCGCATCATTTCACGATCAGAAAAATTCCGCAAAGCTTATATCGAACGAATGCAAAAAGCCGGAAAAGATGGCCCGCGGCGTGCACATTTGACTTGCGGCAATCAGGCACATGCTTATGCCGCAATGGGTAAAGACAAGAATAAATTGGCAAAATGTAACGAAGCCAACATTGGAATAATTACCGCATATAATGATATGCTATCAGCACATCAGCCCTTTGCAGAATTTCCTGATCTAATCAAATTTACAGCCCGGTCCAAAGGCGCGACCGCCCAGATAGCAGGAGGTGTGCCAGCAATGTGCGATGGGGTCACCCAGGGCCAGACTGGCATGGAACTTTCGCTCATTTCAAGAGACGTTATTGCTATGGCGAGCGGAATAGCATTATCTCACAACACATATGATGCGGCTGTTTATTTGGGGGTTTGTGATAAGATTGTTCCTGGACTTGTCATAGCTGCCGCAACTTTTGGTTATCTTCCGAGTATATTTTTACCTGCAGGACCAATGCCATCTGGCCTTGCAAATGATGTAAAGGCAAAGGTACGTCAAAAGTTTGCTATAGGTGAAATTGATCGCACGGAACTCATGCGCGCCGAAATGGCAAGCTACCATTCTCCTGGCACCTGTACATTTTACGGGACAGCTAATTCCAATCAAATGTTAATGGAATTCATGGGGCTTCACCTACCAGGCTCTTCCTTTATTAATCCAAAAACAGACATGCGAGATGCTCTTACGTCATATGGTGTGACCAGATTGTTGGAAATAACAGCGCTAGGAAACACATACAAACCAGTTTGTGAAGTTCTGGATGAACGGTGTTTTATAAATGGGATCGTAGGTTTGATGGCAACGGGCGGTTCAACAAACCTTGTGCTCCACTTACCTGCCATGGCAAGGGCAGCAGGGATAATTATAACACTTGAAGATTTTGAAGATATTTCTGCAATAACGCCACTTATGGCAAAGATTTATCCTAACGGACTTGCAGATGTGAATAAATTTCATGCTGCAGGTGGCATAAGTTTTTTGATTTCACAACTGTTGGATGCAGGTCTATTGCATGATAATGTTGATACGGTGATGGGCAAAGGACTTAATGAATATACAAAAGAACCAAAGCTGACGGCAAAAGGCATCATTTTTGAGCTTGGGGTTATCGATAGCCACAATCACAAAATTCTGCGTCCTGCAAACGATCCCTTTCAAAGAACTGGTGGCCTGAAAAAATTGAAAGGGTCCTTGGGTGAAGGAATAATGAAAGTATCTGCAGTCACGCCAGACCGCTACTTCACCGAAGCTCCGATCCGGGTTTTTAATTCTCAAGATGCTGTGAAATCAGCCTTTAAAAATGGTGATTTCACTACTGACACTATTATCGTTGTAAGATTTCAAGGTCCTCAAGCCAATGGTATGCCTGAGCTTCATGGTCTCACCCCAATGTTATCAGTTCTGCAAGACAAAGGGTTGAAAATCGCACTAGTGACGGACGGACGAATGTCAGGAGCATCTGGAAAAGTTCCTGCGGCTATCCACATAAGCCCAGAAGCCGTAGTTGGAGGACCTTTGGCGAAATTGCAGGATGGAGATATCGTTCGTGTAGACGCCATAAACGGCAGAATAGATGTGCTAAGCGTTGGATTTGATACACGAAAACCGACAAAGGTCGATTTATCTGAAAATGGTTTTGGACTAGGGCGGGAATTGTTTCACCTTTTCCGCCAGAACGCTGCTAGCGCCTCCGAAGGTGCCGGTGTTTTTCGGTTCATTTGAAATTGAAGGAGATCACTTGATGACAACAGAACGCGCTAGTAGTGAAACCCACCGCCTTTGCACGATTGCACCGGTCATTCCCGTGCTGGTAGTTGACCAAATTAAACACGCTGCCCCATTGGCGGCAGCCTTGGTGGCTGGCGGGCTCCCTGTTCTGGAAGTTACACTCCGAACGCCTGTTGCGCATGATGTCATAAAGGAAATGGCAAATGTCGATGGTTGTATTGTCGGGGCTGGAACTTTACTAAGCGATGTGGACGTAACTTCTGCCCTTGAGGCTGGCGCGAAATTTGGGGTTTCTCCAGGAGCGACCGATGCCCTACTACGTGCATGTGAAACAGCTAATTTACCCCTTATTCCTGGTTCAGCAACGGTCAGCGAAGCAATGCGACTTTATGAAAGAGGTTATATCGTTCAAAAATTCTTTCCGGCGGAGGCGCTTGGCGGCACAGCTACACTCAAAGCTATAAGTGCGCCCCTTCCTCATGTCAGTTTTTGTCCAACAGGCGGTATCTCTATTATGAACGCAAAAGACTACCTGTGCCTTACAAATACTCTATGTGTTGCCGGTAGCTGGGTTGCCCCCAGTATCCTTTTGAAACATGAAAAATGGAACACTATTAGCACGCTTGCAAGTGAAGCAGCAGCATTAAAAGTCACATTACTAAAGTAAGAAAGAAAGTCCCTAAGATAGTTCTACTCATCACTTGCCCTAACTTATGACCTGCCTGTGTCTGGATACTTTGACTAAATAAAAATGAAAGTGATAATAAGTTTTTATGAAATTGCAGACAAAGGAACTAGACTCGCGATCCTTAATTAATTATCGCTTATGAGATAGCTCTTAGTGACCAAAGGCACCACAGAAGTTTTTGGGCGGTCGCAAAGTCAACTTATTTTACTTTTACCCCTGGGTCTTCCACGCCATCCACCCCTACGTCTAGGAGAAGCAAGTGTAATGAGCCCTTTGCGCAAAGTTTCTGTCATTGGGTGATCGGGCGCCGATGTTTCATACTGAGTTAGCATACTCTGAATAAGTAATTGCGTATCTTTCTCAAGCGGTATTCCAAGCACCCAATCCAGAAAAATACTGCGACATTCACCTACAGTGATCCCGTCGATCTTATAAGCCTCCAAGATTAATCCCTTCGGGTCGTTTTTATCACCCTTCCTCATATTTTTCCTCTACTACCGGCAAAGTACGATTGAGTATCGCTGAAATGGTAGATGATTTCGTGAACAAATCCTCTTTCAAGCTTTCCAATTCTTTATATCCTGTCTGACTCAATAAAAAGTTTTTGCTACTCGCGGCAGTATCTAAAAGTTCAAAGTCCGATTGGCCTAAGAGTTTCAGCGCCACTCTTAGGGTCCAAAAAAGCCTATAGGCATTTCTAAACTCCCGCCCTTCTAGTTCACTCAATATTCCAGTTGAAATAGAAGCATTAAGACCTGATACCACATCGCGTTGCACTCCTCCCTCCAATAATCTACCGAGCTGGGCCATCATTTCAATATCATGTAGCCGCCCTGCACCGTCTTTTGCATCCCAGACGAGATCACGTCCTCGAGCCCGTGCAATCCGAAGCCGCATTTTTGCTAGAGCCGTTTTTGCCAAAGACGGCGAGGTTTTACCCATCAAGTTAACGCGGAAGTTCTCCACGTCTTTAGCTAAACCTTTTGGGCCCGCGATAACTCTAGCTCGACTCAATGCTAGATGTTCCCAAACCCAAGCATCTTTTTTTTGGTAACTTTGGAATGACGACCAAGAGGTTGCTACAGGGCCTTTATTTCCAGATGGCCTTAAACGCATATCGACTTCATAAAGCCGACCTTCCGCCATTTGTGCACTAATTGCTGTAACTAATGCCTGTGTGAGACGCGCGTAATATTGTCTAGCAGGTAGAGGCCTATGACCACTTGAACTTTCTGCATTTTCTGCGTCATAAATGACAATCAAGTCTAAATCAGACTCAGAATGAAGACGTCTAAGCCCGATGGAACCCATTCCTAAGACAACGGCTCCACGACCAGGTGGATGACCATGTTTTGCGGAGAATTGCGCAATAACTTCAGGCCAGATACCTTTTATTACAGCCTCGGCGAGGTCGGCGTATTGTCGTCCTGCCACCACAGCTTCAACAAGACCACGCAGTACATGTACACCAATTCTGAAATGCCATTCTTTGCGCCATCGACGTGCAGCATCCAACTTTGCTTCGTAATTTGAAGACGCAACGAGGCGTGCCGAGAGATCGCTTACCAATTTTTTCTGGCCAGGCCATTTATCCCAAAAACTGCCTCCGATAACTGCATCAAAAACCTGAGAGTTGCGCGATAGATAATTCGCCAGAGCAGGAGAGGTCGCGACAATATCAATCAAAAGATCAATGAGCTTAGGAAAAGCTTCAAACATAGAAAAGAGCTGAACCCCTGTTGGCAATCCAGCCAAGAACCCATCAAAAGCAATAATCGCCTCTTGATGTTTTCCTGCCGCCTTAATACGCTTGAGTAATTCTGGCTTAAGCCTTTCGAAAATTTTCAGAGCTCGCCCTGATTTGAGTGCTGGATAATTCGACCATCCTGCGACAATAGCTTCAAATCCTTCCTCTTTTTCAGTCTTGTCAGGCACGACAGACGGACCAGCAAAAAAATCCTCTGTCAGATCGTGCACTTCTTTCAGTCTACCTAGGAGATCGGCACGCAGTTCTTCGACATCCTGATCCATTAAACAGGAAAGGCGTACAAATCCCTCTTGTGATGTTGGAATGATATGCGTTTGTGTATCGTACATCATCTGTAACCGATGCTCTATTCTGCGATAAGCTCTGTAATGCTTCGTCAAAGCTGCAGCAGTTTCTTTCGTTATCCAGTTTTTCTCAGTAAGTTTGGAAAGACCTCGCACTGTTTGCCGCTCTCTGAGCGAGGGATCTCGACCACCCGAAATCAATTGTCGAGTTTGTGTAAAAAATTCAATCTCTCGAATTCCACCACTTCCCAGCTTTAAATCGTGACCCTCTAGCGTGATCGATCCACCCAAGCCTTTGTGATCTCGAATAGCCAGACGCATATTATGCGCATCTTCAATGGCTGCGAAATCCAGATGTTTTCGCCAAACAAAGGGCTCTATCCGCGATAGAAAATCTGAACCAGCGACCATGTCTCCTGCTGCTACACGAGCTTTTATGTAGGCTGCCCTTTCCCATGTTCGGCCCAAGCTTTCGTAATAACGCTCGGCAGCATCTGTTCCAATGCAAATAGGTGTTACCGAAGGATCAGGACGCAACCGCAAATCTGTTCTAAAAACATATCCATCAGACGTAATATCGTTTAGCATTGACGACATTTCTCGTGTCGTTTTGATAAAAAAATTCCTGGCTTCATGAAAGTCTGCAGGGTCAAAATGGCTATCATCAAAAAGACAGATTAGATCTATATCAGAAGAATAGTTGAGCTCTCCTGCCCCCATTTTTCCCATTGCGAGTATGAAAATACTTGCTTTATCTGGATCTTCATTCCAACCGAATCCCTTCGGCTTTCCTCTTTCCACCTGATGATGAAATGCTGACCTAAGGGCATGAGCGACTGCGATATCAGCAAAAATAGTTAATGACTGCATTACTTGATCTAATGTCCACACACCTCCCAAATCACATAAAGCCACCCAAAGTGCCATACGTCTTTTTGCTCTGCGAAGCGCGACTGCTATGTTTTTTTCATTACACAAATTTTGTGTTATGTCGGCCATCACATTATCCGGGTCAGAAAGTGCTGAATTGAGCCATGTTCTTTCCTGATCAATCAGTGACTTGAGATATGGACTTGTACCAGAAACTCCCTGAATTAAAGACCGGGTTTCTTTAGGGTGATCACAAAAAAAGAACGCTGATTCCGCCCCCAACGCCTCGGAAAATGCACGCGGCATGCAAGTGATAAGCCCTTCAAACGACATTAAGAGACCCTAACGACATGGTACAGTTCGTCAATACACTTGGGTTTTTCTTAAATTTTGCAATTTAAAATCAAAACTCCTCCAATTTATTGCGCTATCATGTCCTCACATTAAAAAAGCTACGACAGGCACCTTGAAATTTTTGAATTTGTAAATGCATATCTAATAAATTTAGCTCTATCGCAACAAAATAAGCCCCTTGAAGAAGCCTCTTTTTTTAATTCGGAACAGCATCTTCTAATCGTATCTGGTTTTTAAAACAACTTGTGAAAATTAAAGTTCACTTAAAAACTTCCATGAGCTTAAGTTAAATAATCTTCTCTGACATTTGGAAAATTCAGAGTACCGATAGTACAATCTGATTATAAGGGCGTTTTTAGATTCAAAATATTGCTTAAGGTTGTATCAAATGCTACTTTAAATTATGCGCCACACCCTTCCGATAGCTCCACAGTTTTACGTCACAGCACCACAACCCTGCCCGTACCTAGACGGTCGGCAGGAGCGTAAACTATTTACGGCTCTGCAAGGCGAAGAGGCACAACGGCTGAATGATAAATTATCCAAGCAAGGTTTTCGTCGATCGCAAAACGTCTTATATAGACCTTCTTGCGCCGATTGCTCAGCGTGTCTTTCTGCGCGCATTGACGTCAATAAGTTTAAATTAACCAAAAGCCAAAAACGCGTTTTAAATAAAAACAAAGTACTCGAGCGCAAACCTTCGTCTCCTTGGGCAACCGAAGATCAATATCAGCTTTTTCGAAAATATCTTTCAGCCCGCCATGCAGAAGGCGGTATGGCAGACATGGATGTTTTTGAGTTCGCTGCAATGATTGAAGAGACACCTATCCGCACACGCATTATTGAATACACTAAGGGATCTCATTTGATGGCCGTATCCCTAACCGACTTAATAGAAGACGGTTTAAGCATGGTTTATTCATTTTATGAGCCCAAACCCGCGCGTTTATCGATCGGCACGTATCTAATTCTCGATCATATTTCATTGGCCAAAGAGGCACGTTTACCTTATCTTTATCTGGGATATTGGGTTCCAGGCAGCCCAAAAATGGGGTACAAAGCAAATTTTTCTGGCCTCGAAATTTACTACCAAAGTTCTTGGCAGCCTCTAGACAACCCAGAGGTATTTTCTGCTGATTTGCATCCGATGAATACAGTTCCAATTGCAGAACAAGTCGCAAACCTGTCTTTACCGGATAGCAAACCAGTTAAAGGTCGTTGATACATATTTGCCTACTGGACCTGATAACCTCATTCTTTTATAAAAAGAAAAACGAGCTGATAGGATAAGCCATGACGGAAGCTCCAAAACCACTTGAAGGAACGCCTCTAATCGCTCCATCAAGCACTGATCATTCGCTTTATGATATGCTAGTAGAAGCATGTCGCACAGTTTATGATCCTGAAATACCAGTAAATATCTACGATCTGGGGTTGATATATACGATTGAGATAAATGAGCAAAACGAAGTTCGTATTATTATGTCGCTTACAGCACCTGGATGCCCTGTTGCGGGTGAAATGCCGGGATGGGTGATGGAGGCGGTGGAGCTGGTTGCCGGGGTGAAGCAGGTACATGTTAACCTTGTCTGGGAGCCTCCATGGGGTATGGATATGATGAGTGACGAAGCCAGGTTGGAACTAGGGTTTATGTAGAAGGATCAGACTAATGTTTGTTATGCAAGGAAAGCAAGCTGTGAGCCTTACCCCGAAGGCTGTCGAACAAGTCGTAAAGCTTATGCAAAAAAATGCACATGCTGGATTGCGCCTTGGAGTGAAAAAAGGTGGATGCGCCGGCATGGAATACACGATGGAATATGTCGACTCTATTGATGAGAATGATGAAGTTGTTGAACAAAATGGCGCGCGGGTTATGATTGCGCCAATGGCACAAATGTTCCTTTTCGGGACTGAGATTGATTTTGAGACCTCGCTTTTAGAATCAGGATTCAAATTCAATAATCCCAACGTAACCGAGGCTTGTGGATGTGGTGAATCGATCAAATTTGAGGGTATGTGAAGCCTAATCCATAAGTTAAATATTTTCAAATAATCTACTAAAGGTATTTAAAACTAAAAATGAAGAAACTTGCAGCTGGAAATTGGAAAATGAACGGCTCATTAGAAGTTTTGGCAGAATTAGCTAAGTTAGAAATACGACATAAAGAAAGTACGGTAAATGTCCTCATCTGCCCACCAGCTATCTATATCCAAACTGCTTTATCCCTATTCAGCAGCATATCAATTGGTGCTCAAGATTGTCATATGTATCAAAGTGGAGCGTATACTGGTAACATTTCTGCAGAAATGCTTGCTGATCTCGGTGTAAATTATGTCCTCGTTGGTCATTCAGAAAGGCGGATAGATCACACTGAAACCGATTCGATGGTTCTGCAAAAAGCGCTTGCTGCTCAAACTGCAGGCATAAAACCGATTATCTGCATTGGCGAAACGCTCAACCAGCGAGAAAGTGGACAAACCCTAAACGTAATTGAAAAACAAATGAATGGTTCACTTCATAAAGATCTGACTTCATACCCATTTGTTATTGCATACGAACCCGTCTGGGCCATAGGGACAGGGCATGTTCCCTCATCTCAACAAATTGCAGAGGTCCATAATTTTTGCCGTAATTATCTTGAGCACAACTTCCACGAAATTGCTGCAAATACGCCACTCCTTTATGGTGGGTCGGTAAAGGGCAGTAATGCAAAAAAGATATTTGCGATTCCAAACGTTGATGGTGCACTCGTTGGAGCCGCAAGCCTAAAGGTGGATGATTTTTCCTCAATTATAGAAGCGCTTGAAAAATCATAAAATATAAACTAGAATTTGCGAGCAATTAAAAAAATAGGCCGGATAACCGGCCCATCTAAAACGTAATGTTTCTTCGTGCAGATTAAGAAAACCACCAACGTTCTGAGTTCATGTTGCCATCTAAAACCCAATTGTTTGCAATTACTTCAGGCACATGCAAGCTACTCCCATGAGCCATAACATCGGCTTGGAATAAGGGTAGGCAAACGCCACCCTCAGTATTTACAATTCGCTGCATTTCGACATATTGCTCTCGACGCTTTCCTGCATCGAGTTCGGATCTAGCTTGAATAAGCAGTTCGTTGAATCGATCGTGTTTCCAAGATGTATCATTCCAACTCGCGTCTGCTGCATAAATCTGGGAAAAAATCCAGTTTTCTGTTGGGCGACCACTCCAATAACAGGCTGAGAACGCTTTCTTCATCCAAACATTACTCCAGTACCCGTCATTCGGTTCACGAACAACTTCAATATCCAAGCCAGCACTACGAGCTGATTCTGCCATTAGAGAGCCTGCATCTACGGAACCATTAAAACCAGTGTCTGCTGCATGGAACTGAATTGACAGTCTATCATAGCCCGCTTTTTTGAGGTGGAATTTTGCCTTTTCGGGATCATATTGACGTTGCGGAAGTTCATCCGTATTGGCACGATAGATATTGGCCGGTCCAATCGGATTATCATTACCTAATTCACCATATCCGAAGATCACTTTTTCAAGCCAATCTTCTCGGTCAATGATATGTTTCACGGCTAATCGAACATCATTGTTATCGAAAGGCGCCATAGTCGTAATCATCGGCAACGTTATTTGTTTATTGCCAGTAGTCGAACGGATGGTTACGGCTGGATTTTTCTTTAAAAGGTTAACCGTCTTCAAATCAACATCGTTCATGCAATCAATAGCACCAGTCATAAGAGCATTGGTCCTAGCGGTAGCATCTTGAATACCCAGCGTTTCAACCTCGTCAAAGAAGCAGGTATTTTCCTTCCAATAATTAGGATTGCGCTTTGTGAGCGTTCGCACACCTGGATCGTGATCGACAATTATGTATCCACCGGTACCATTGCCAGATTGCCAATCAATAGTTCCATCTCCATTAGATGGACACATGTTCAAATGGTAATCACTCAGGATAAAGGGAAAATCAGAATCCCCACCAGATAGCTCTACAACTACTTTATTATTTCCTTCAGCCTGGACCGAAACCACTCCAGCGAGCAAACCATTGGCTGCAGATGGATTATCTGCACCAAGGTGGTGGTTCAACGAGTCAACAATATCTGTTGCGTCAAGTGTTTTACCATTGTGGAACTCAACTCCTTTTCGAATATTTAAATGCCAAGTTTTGGCGTCTGGCGTGGCTTCCCAGCTTTCTGCCAGGTCACCAACGAGTTGCCCGTCTGCGCTGACTGATGTCAAATTATTTCGCACCTGGCCCATCAACACATTTATCATGTAAGCATCAAGAATTTGACCCGGATCTAATACGTCAGTAGTCGCACCACCAGTAATACCTTGTCTTAGGCGCCCACCAAACTTTGGAGTTGCAGCCATGGCGCTATTTGCAAACCCCAAAGCCGATGGCAATGTAACGCCAGCAGCCAGTGCCGACATTACAAATTGACGCCGGTCAATTTTGCCAGCTGTCAGTTTACATGACAAGCTTTTAATATAAGATTGTTTTTTCATTCAATTTTCCTTCCTGTTGTTTTCGCCTACAAGCGCAATTAAGCTTTAAGTGCGAACGATAATTTACAATGCTTCCAAGTCAAGGTACTTAAGTAGCAACCCAAGTCAAAAGCCCTGAAAACCTTCAACCGTAAAAGCAGATCCCCTTGAAATCATATTAGTATAAAGATTTAATTTAACCTAGAACAAATTTAGAAAAATTTTTAAGTAAAAAATTCCAACGATATTGAGTAAATGTATAATTGGCTCAAGAAATCAGCGTCAAGAATAGGATTCCTACCGTCCATAAAATCACTCAAAGCCTCGATAAAAAGACGGTAAATATAACTTAAACGCAACGGTTATTATAGTAAGTTAAACTGCGATTTCGTTCGTGGC